>Ga0118677_10000028_pt1 | contig 259138 bp, 160 predicted proteins | sample AliMusrvi5mmetaG_FD_86154 | JGI IMG/M metagenome (GOLD analysis project Ga0118677, IMG submission 86154) | reverse complement strand
GACTTTAAAATCGGAACTGTAGCGTTTTCTCATAGCTAGATTCTAACTTATTTTTGCAGAAAATATTGTCTAGAATACTGGGTCCATTATAACACGCCTACAATTGTATGTCAATACGGTTGCTTTACAGTAGTTTTCTGTAGTTTGCGAACACTATTGCATACGTTGCCGACCAATCACCCACTGTTTTCTTCATAATGCTGTATATAATCCTATAACTCGTGAGTTTACTATTAATACAAATCACACTCTCCATTGTAGTTATATTGAAGTAGTACTCATTTATTATGCTTTAATCCAGTTGCGCAGCAGTAATAGGTATCTCATCAGAACGCAGCATTTTGAGTAAGAGTTCACTCTTGTTGAATACTAGGTCTTCAACACCTAGAAAAACCTTAAAACGATCCTGAATCAAGTTCAGGATGACGTAATTCTCGTAACAGTGAACTGTTAACACTTTGAGTCAAACAAACCGGGTGGTATAATTCATAGGCAAACAGTCAAGCTATTAATTTTTTTCTGAGGAATCGTAGCAAGAGTTGTCTCGATTTTCACCTACAGCGAAACCTGCCAAACTCGCTACGAAGGGACCATAATATTCTATTTTCTTAGGAGCATACATCGTAATGATAAAATTTTATCATACAATTTCTCTACTCATCTCTCTGCTGTTTATTTCCACACTCTGCTGTGCTGAAGAACCCTTTCAACCTACAGCCGGTATGATTGTCCCTAATGCATCATCTGGCTGGGCGCAGGTGCCTATGTTTTTCGACTATTCCAGGCAGGCTCCGGCTATAGCTGTGCAGGCATCGTGCATGGTCAATTACACCGATACCAATATCAATTTTCATTTTACTATTCCTATCAAATCCAAATATAAGCCCACAGGTATTAACGAACGCGATGGGCAATTGTGGGACAATGACATGGTGGAAGTGATGCTGCAGCCCTACGGCAACGGGCAGTTCTTCCATTACATGGTGAACGCCGTTGGGCAGCTGTACGATGAAAACGGTACGGCGCTTATGAACAGGGACCTTGGCTGGACAGGTCACCCGGTGTATTCTGTTAAGATCAACCCTACTGACTGGCAGGTAGATATCAGTATACCGTTCTCAGACCTGGGTTTTGATCCGGCAAAGGGTAATACGATCCGGGGTCGTGTAGCTACAATGAGTAACGAACCCGGCAATACATCTTACATTACATGGCTGGATGTCCCGCTGAGTTTCTTTGACCTCTCACTCTTCGGCACGTGGACGCTTTCGAATACTCTCCCATACGCCGAAAAGGCAAGACTCAGCGGTCTGACATACGACGCCACCGGCAAAGGAACACTGGCCGCTGACTACACTCTCAAAAACCCGACAACCGCCGATGTATCAATCGACACTCCCGAAGGCAGGGTTGTCATCCCGGCTGGAGGATCGAAAAGCATCACCCGCAAAGCCACACTTGGTATGACCAAGCTGACGCAGGTGGACCTTGGAGTCAAGGGAATCGTTGAATATAGATCCGAGATTAAAAACGGTGTATTGCCTGTGCCTGACATTAAAGCGCTTGATCCGGCTACTTTCACAGTCCGTATATTGAATGCTGCGGCACTAGCCAGCCTGGTTGACCGTGTGACCCTGACAGTAGATGGCAAGAAACTTGTCAATTCAAAGATGACCGATCTTCCCAAACACAAGATAGATATGCGCAAGTGGAAAACAGGAAACCACAAGTTTGACTACACATTCGTTAAAGCCAACGGCAGTGTGTTCGCAAAGATATCCAACAAAGTTTATACATTTCAGCCTGAAAAGATCAAATACGATGTAGCCAATATCGATGTCTCCCGTTACTACAAGCCGGTCAAGTTCGATGGCCGCAATATAAAGGCTGCCTTGACTACATATAAACTCGATAGCAGCATCCTGCCCCGCCAAATCACAGTTAACAACTATCAGATCCTCGACCGGCCGATATCTATCCGGTTCGACGGTCGGGATATCCCATTGACCGGCAAAATGAAGATCATAAGGCAGAACAAGAACCAGTTCATGGCTGTGATGACTAGAAAAGTGGGCGACAAAACGCTGACAATTACCGCAGACCACCGATATGACGGATTCGTTTGGTACAGTGTCACCCTTGAATCCGGCAAAGAATTCGGGTATGGTCCGCTTGATATAGTTGCCCCGCTCAAACTGGATAAAGATGTCCTGATGGGTCACGATACGGCCTTTTACGACGAATTATTCGCTAAAGCTAAAATCACAGATATCGGCGCACCAACTGATGCGAAAACAATCGGTTATGACAAAAAATACCTGCCACATGGCAGAGTAATGAACGATGGGGAGTCTGTCGAAATACCCCTTACCCCATATACATGTCTTGCAACCGATACAGACCAGAAATACCGCGGAATAGGATTCTGCAGCGAAGGACCTGTCGGCTGGAATATATCTAACTATGACCATGTCTATACTCTGCTGAACCGCGGCAACGGAAAAGCTGAGATTACAATGCATATCAGCGATGGCAAGACCCGTTGGAAAACCCGAAAGATCAAGTTCGCATTCGGTATAGAGCCATTCCCTATGCGTTCCTATCCAAACAATTTCCACAAATACTACCGCGTTGACAGCTGCTTCTGGCCGACAGCATACCAGAAACACAAAGACCCTACTACAGGTAAAATGGTCAACTTCTTTGACGAACTGACAGATGCAGGGGCAACCATTGAATACTGCCATGAAAACTGGACTGAGTTTGAGAACTACTGGAAGGGCGGATGCAATGAACCGCACCTGAAAAAATACACTGCAGCCAGCCATGAAAAGGGTATAAAGACAATCTTTTACTTCGGGTTCCTGATATCTAATAAAATCCCGGAGTTTGCTATGTATCACGACATAGTAATGAGTGAACCCAACAGTTACCCGAACGATGGTTTTAATCCTTACTACTTCTACAGGCAGGGCGATGCTGATCAGCGTGCATATAACGTTTGTTATAACAGCATTTGGGGTGACCATTTTGTCACTGGACTAAATGAAGCGGTAAAGCGCTACGACTTGAACGGGGTATATTTCGACGGCACTCTGCTTGCCGGTGGCTGTGCAAACCGTAAACACGGCTGCGGTGTTGTTGACCCGTATGGACGGACGATTTTTACACTTGATCTGCTCAATAAGCGACGTATGGGAGAGATTATCTATTCAGAAGGAATAAAGAAAGATCCCGGCTTTATTATCGACCACCACATGAGCTGGCCGGTGCCTCCGATAATGGGGCTTATCTCTGCTTACTGGACCGGAGAGGCTGCTCATTTGTTTGAACCCAGATACGCCCGCACAAGCCAGGAAACACTCAGGGCAATGATGAACGGCAGACTGTATGGTGTCCCCTGCGATATGCTCAGAAGGCCTGAACCTGACATCAGAATATGCTGGGCACAGAGCCTGCTGGTTGATACTTATGTGCGCTTGCTTATCGGCGGTGGCAAGGACTGGTTGGACAAGAGTAAGAGGATGTGGGCTCTTTACGACAAATACAACCTGTCAGCGGACACATTTGTTCCCTATTATATATCGGACAAACAAATACCCAGGGACAATTCTCTGATCAACACAAGCTACTATGAAACCCCAAAAGTTCTGGTAGTAGTAATCTCCAACTACATGAACGACACTCCACAGACTGTAACCCTGGATCTGAGTGCATTTAAGAAACTGGGTTCCAAAGTCACAGACGCCTGGGTGGACGAAGACTCAGCACTAAACAATGGCAAACTAACAACCACCGTCCCTGCCCTCTACTCCAGACTGATGGTGATTGAGAAGAAATAGGGCTGGAAGGGATATTAACCACGGAATACACGGAAAAGGAAGGAAACAGCAGATGTTATCATTCAAGGCAGGCTGGAAGAGTGCACCTCAATTTGGGTTCCAAAGGAATCTGGAGGCATGATGACATAGTTTTCTTTCAACCGAGGCAGGCTGGAAGCCTGCACCTCAATTTGGGTTCCAAAGGAATCTGGGGGTAAGAGTTCAGTTAGGTGAGAGTTTAAAGTCCATTCATACTTCGATACGCGCTTTGCGCTACTCAGCACGAACGGACTTTGGGTCAGTATACAGTGGACTCCTAAGTAACACGATAGTTGTTACTTCATTTAGATAACTCGGCACCACTGCTGTAGGTCCTGAACTCTTTCATCTTGAGGACATAATGACAAAGTTCCCTTTCCGTGTATTCAGTGTATTCCGTGGTTAATCTCATTTAGAATTACTCGTTATTGATCTGTTCGTGCAAGATTACAAGCACTTTTGGGGATTATCTTGTGTTTGGTATGTAACTCAAAGGTGTTTTAGTCGTCTATATTGCAGTAGTGAAGCATTGAGGAATCAGATCTAGTGGGCCGGACGGTGGTTGATCCGGCCCTATCAAGCGGCTTACAGGTGAAATGATAAGGGTTGTGTAACACCTTGCCGCGTTATTCGTAAATGACTCATCTTTCGCCCCTGTTACCGGGGAAAAGCAGAGTTTAGTGAATAAACCGGATTTACCCGTGTTATTCATGACTTACTCAGCTTTTGCCTTGCAAGCGGACAAAAGCGGAGTTTTGCGAATAAAGCAGATCAGTCCGCATTATTCATGATTGACTCGCTTTTGTCTTTACTGCCAGCCAAAAGCAACGCTTGGTGAATAAAGCGGGTTAGGCAGCTGTGGCTTCATCAATTTCAGAGAATATACTATCCATAATCTCTTTCATGTTGCTGCCGTTTCCACTCTGGCTCATGTTGGATACAGATGCCTGAGTATCTTGACTGTAACCACTTTCCATTGATTTCTGAGGTGGTTTAGGGGGAGCAAGCTGCGATAAATCACCACCATTAGCTACATCACTGAACTTGTTTGCCAACTCGGTGAGTTTGGTGTCACCGGAAGTATCAGCTTCACTCTTGAGTTTGGACGAGATATTGTTGCAGACTTCTTTGAACTTATCGGGATCAGTTTCCTTAAGTTTCTGCAATTTAGCCATTAAGTCACCTGGCTTTGAGATACTCGCTGTGTCGGAACTGGAGCTTGAAAGCCCTGAGACACCCGATGCGCTAACTGTGTCTGTGTCAGTAGCTGAAACCGAACTAACTGACCCGATACTACTAAGGTTGTATTTGGTTAATATAGAACTGTCGGAAATACTACTTATAGTCATTGTCTTCCTCCTGTTAGGGTAGTAAAAATACTTGTTGCGCGACAGTATTTACTTATTTCATATATCGGCAGATAAAATCAAAACCTTTACTAATAAATATCATTTTACAAGTTATTTTACTATTGCTTTCTATCTTTGCAGCATGTTATAATTGCTATCAACAACTATTGCATTATGCAATATATACAGGAGAGCAAAATGCCAGAGGATGACAAGCTTGTTTGTGCCGCTCATATTATGGACACTATACAATTGATCATGCGCAATATCCATTCAGAGATGGATAAAACGTCGGGTGTATTTATGTCTGTGCAGCAGTTCAGAGCGATTAGTATAATACTGGATTCTCAAATGCCGTCACTCTCATATGTGGCAGAACGACTTGGAACCACATTGTCATCTGCTTCCAGGATGATTGAGGCACTTGTTGAACGTGGATATGTGCTCAGAGAAGCCGATGCCGAAGATAGACGCAAGTTAGTTCTTGGGGTCACCAAAGAGGGTAAATCTGCAATGGAAGAAGTCGAAAACATAGCGATAAGCACTATGGCTTTGAAACTGTCTTCATTCACGGGCAGTGAACGTGCGGTAATAACACTGGCAATGGACTTGATTAGAGGAGCATTTTCAAACAAAGGAGTATCTGAAAGCTTGTCTCTGATTCAAACATGATTCTCTTGGGGACAATAAGAAGCATTCAGTATTTTTTTAGTTCAAATGTAGAAGTTCAGTTTTGCGCGACACCAATTCGTTCTGAGACTGTCGAATGATGAACCCGTCCTTCGACAAGCTCAGGACGAACGGAGTCTTCCCAGTAAACTGAGTTATTACATTCAAATGATATATACAGACTTGTAGTTTCCAGAAAGAGGGATAATATGTTCAAAACTCCACTAATTTCGTTATGCACGGCAGTTGTAGTTGCTTTGCTTAGTTCCGGTGCAGTAGCCCAGGATACAGGTAGCACAAGTGCATTGTCTTTAACACAATGTATAGCTATCGCCACGAAGGGACAGACTGATGTTATTACCGCAGGTAACAATATCACAATTGCTAAGAAGAACCTGACACAGAAGAATTCTGCGTATTTCCCACAGGTTTCCATCCAAAACAATACTTTCACTGTTGGTGATAAAGGTGTTTTAAGCCAAAGCACAACCGGCACAGCTCTCTCGGTTGACCAGAACATATATGATGGAGGACTGAGGGAAGCCAGTGTTCAGGGTGCCAAGTATGGAGTCCAGCAAAAACTTAGTGCACTGAACCGCACACTGCAGACTGTGACTTTTAATGTGACCCAGGGATACTATGAGGTTTTGCGTTCCAAACGATTGGCCGAGGTTTCCGAAGCCAACGTAAAATATAACCAGGAACTGCGCAGCCAGATAGATTCCAGGGCCAAACTCGGTGATGCAGCTCAAGTGGATGTTCTACCGGTAGAAGCCCAATTGGCCAGTGCGCAGGTAAGTCTCCTGTCTGCTCGCAAGAGTGTTAAATCAGCCTTAATCAGCCTTCAGAGTTCTATGGGACTTACACCAAAAACCGATTTTGATATTCAGGATGTCCTGGATACACCCCTGGCTGACATTGGAACGACAGATAATCTGCTTGATACAGCCATAAAATCACGTCCTGATCTTGTGCAATCACAGTCAGGTGTAAGTATAGCCAAAACCTCAGTAAAGACAGCCAGAATTTCAATTTATCCCCGTCCTGTAATCTCCGGTGCATACTCACGAAGCATATCAGGTGGATATGGTCAGACTGGCGGACAGATCATCGGCAGCATTGTTTTCGATGCATTCGATGGCGGATCAAACCGTGCCGCTCTTGACGAAGCCAAAGCCAGCCAAGCCAACGCACAGGAGCAGGTCAACGAATTGACTCGTCAAATACATGCACAGGTTGAAGACGCTGTATTGGGGGTAAATGATGCAAAAGACCGAATTGGGGCTGCCCAATCAAGTTTTGATTCAGCTCGCAAGAACCTGGATGTCCAGATAGAAAAGTACAGCCAGGGACTGGCTATCACACTGGACATGTTAAATGCAGAAGCCCAATTGGTATCGGCCCAAAGTAGTCTGGTACAAGCCAGATACGACTATTATATTGCTGTCGCTCAGCTGGATTATGCACTGGGCAAGTAACCCGTTTTATTCACTAAGCTTCACCTTTACCCTGCAGTAGAGGTAAAGGCTGAGAGTACAAATGCGGGGCATTTACACGGTCAGTAATGAATGATGCGGGATAGGGAGTCTATGATGGTGAATAAAGTAAAGAAATCGAAAAAAGCGATGATAATCCGCTATTCGATAATAGCGCTGGTAATAATCGCAGGAGTTTTGTGGTTCCAATTTGGTAGATCGAAAGGCAACGCTCCTATAATCCGGACAGCCGTAGCCACACGTGGTCCCATCAGCTCAAGCGTTTCTGCTACCGGTGTATTGCAACCGATAACCACAGTCCAGGTGAAGTCTAATGTCGGAGGGCAGGTTGTTAAGCTGGCGGTCGATGAAGGCGATATTGTGCACACCGGACAACTTATAGCAAAAATCGACCCCGCAGACTCTCTGGCAGCATTGCAACAGAGCCAGGCTGACTTGAGGAGTTCACAGTCAAAAGTTGAGCAAACCCGACAGACTCTGGACATGCAGGGCGAACAGACAACCGCCAGTATAGCAGCCGCGCAGCAGGCGTTGGAAACCAGCAAACAACGACTCGCTCAAGCCCAGAAAGAAGCAAAAGTACAGCCTGTTCTTACTAAAGCGAGTATTAATCAAGCTCAATATAATTTGAAAGCAGCACAATCCAGTCTCGACCAGATAAAGTCGGCCCTTACACCGCAAAAGTTGGCTTCAGCAAAAGCAGCTTATGATCAGGCCAAAGCCTCATATGATCAGGCACAGAGTGATCTAGTTCGCAAACAAGCTCTTCTGGATAAAGGATTTATCTCCAAAAGTCAGATGGAAGCAGCACAGCAGCAGTTTGGCGTAACCCAGGCACAACTTGCAAGTGCTAAGAACAAACTGGACACTGTAAATGCGGAAAGCGACCAGGATCTAAATTCCGCTCAAGCCAAAGTAGATCAAGCAAAGGCAGCATTGGATAATGCGAAAGCAAATGGTGTCCAGGACGAGTTGAAGATGGAGGACTACGCTGCGGCTAAAGCAACATATAAGCAAGCACTGGCAGCTCTCGATACAGCAAAAGCAGGCAATTATCAAGTTCCAATCAGGAAACAGGATATTGTCCAGGCTCAAGCTGCATTGCAGCGTTCTACTGCAACAGTTAAAGACGCTCAGACACAGGTGGGCTACACAACCGTAGTCGCACCCCGAGACGGGGTTGTGGTTCAAAAATATGTGGAAGAGGGTTCAATCATCACTGGCGGTAAGTCATCGTTCTCAGGCAGTGGTTCCGGGGTCGCTATAGTCGATATCGCCGACACCACCCGAATGATGGCACTGGTCAATGTTGATGAAACTGACATCGCTCAGGTGCAGATGGGACAAAGGGTCGTAGTCACTGTCGATGCATTCCCGGGACAGAAGTTCACCGGTAAGGTTACAAAAATTGCTCCACAGGCGGTGGTAACTCAGAACGTTACAACAATTCCAGTCACTGTCGAAGTAGACCATCCGGACAAGCGTTTAAAACCCGCGATGAATGCAACCTGTGAGTTTATTGTAAGCGAGAAGGACAATGTTGTTACTGTCCCAAGTTCTGCAGTAAAGGAAACCAGGCGCGGAACATTTGTTACTGTTTTGAAAGATGGAAAACAGGAGAAGCGTCCTGTCAAAACTGGTATTACTGGACCGGATCAGACTGAGATCATCGAGGGTGTACAAGAAGGTGAGACAGTAATTACTGCAATTATCAACTTAACACCGTCCACAGTACCGGCAGGCGGAGGAGCTCCAGGCGCGGGCGGCGGAAGTCGGCCAGGCGGCGCTGGTGGTGCTGGTGGTGCAAGAGGCGGCGGTATGCGTGGTCCGGGAATGTTCTAGCAGGGCTGCGGTGTTTGTTTGTGCGGAAGGGAGTCAATCCCCCTAACCCCCTTCTCCAAGGGGGAATTGGGTTGGCGCTTCTCCAAGGGGGAAATGGGTGTGCATGTTCTCCAAAGGGAGAATTGGAGGGGATTATTCTCCAAGGGGAAATTTGGAAGGGATTACATCCCCCTGCCCCCCTTCAAAGGGGGAATTGGGTTGACACTTCTCCAAGGGGGAATTGGGTGTGCATGTTCTCAGTGGGGAATGTATATTATCTATTCTCGCAAGACTGAACTCATGCGGATAATGAGAGGAAATAACAGTGATTGTAGTTGAAAACCTGCGGAAGACATACGGGACAGGTGAAGCCGCAGTCCATGCTATAAAGGGTGTTTCGCTTACGATAAATGAGGGAGAGTTTGTCGCCATCATGGGTCCATCCGGCTCAGGTAAATCGACATTCATGAATATCATCGGTTGTCTTGACCGGACCTCAGAGGGTTCATATACTCTCGACGAAATCGAAGTAGCAGGTATGGACGAAGATGAGCTGGCAGACATTCGAAACCGAAAGATCGGATTTGTGTTTCAGACATTCAACCTTATCCCCCGACGCAGCGCTCTTCGCCAGGTTATGCTGCCTATGTTATATAACCCGGACGGCAAAAATGCGGAAGAGAGAGCCAGAGTAGCCCTGACCAGGGTTGGTCTTGGGGATAGAGTCGATCATAAACCTAATGAGCTGTCCGGCGGACAGCAGCAGAGGGTAGCTATTGCCCGAGCACTGGTCAGTAACCCGGTGATAATTCTTGGAGATGAACCAACAGGCAACCTGGATACACGCAACAGTGAGGAGATAATGGTCATCTTCCAGGAACTTCATGCCGAGGGTAAAACGGTGATCCTGGTAACACATGAAGAGGATATCGCTGCTCATGCCCAGCGTGTTATACGTTTCAGGGATGGACATATAGTGTCTGACCAGCGAAACGAGAAACCACTGGTCGCTTCTGAAGTGCTGGCAACACTCCCTATGGAGGATGAAGAATGAGCCTAATGGAGAGCATAGCGGTTGCCTTTGAAAGCTTGGCAGCCAATAAGATGCGCACTCTGCTGACTATGTTAGGAGTCATCATCGGCGTCTCAGCAGTTATTACAATGCTGGCTCTGGCTAAAGGCGCCAGCGAGAGGATGATGGGTAACATCCAGCAGATGGGTACCAATGTCCTTATTATCAGGTCCGGACAGCAGAGAACCGGAGCAGTTATGGGTGGATTCGGCAGCAGCCAGACACTCACGCTAAAGGATGCAGAAGCAATCCCAAAGAACTGTGAATCTGTCGAAAGAACAGCTCCGGAAGTTTCCAACAATGCCCAGGTTAAGTATAAAGATAAGAACACCAACACATCCATACTGGGAACTACTCCGGATTATCTTAGTGTCCGTAACTATAAAGTAGCTGATGGACGATTTTTCTCTGATGTTGAAGTTAAGTCATCCAGCAAAGTCGCAGTTATCGGACCGACTGCAGCGACTAACCTATTTGGGGATGTCAATCCTATCGGCAAGACTGTAAGTATAAGGGGTATCCCCTTCCAGATTATCGGTATCACTGCTGTAAAAGGTACTGCAGGCAGTTTTGGTGATCCGGATGATCAGCTGTTTATACCTGTAAGCACGGCCATGCGCAGAGTGTTTGGACTTCAATATGTCCGGACTATCAGCGCTCAAGCAAAAAGTATGGAGCTTATGGACCAGGCAGTAATTGAAATAGGCCAATCACTCCGAAAGACTCATAGACTGGCAGCCGATGCTGACGATGATTTCGACATCCGTAACCAGGCCGATATAATGGCAATGGCCGACCAGGCATCCGGAATATTCACAATGCTGCTTGGAGGTATCGCCAGCGTATCGCTGCTGGTCGGGGGGATCGGTATCATGAACATTATGCTTGTGTCCGTAACCGAAAGGACCAGAGAGATAGGTATCCGGATGGCCCTGGGTGCAAGAAGACGGGACATACAGTTCCAGTTCCTGGTGGAGTCCCTGGTGCTTTCGCTGCTCGGAGGAACCATCGGTACCCTGATGGGAATTGCAGCCGCTGCCGTAGTCAGTAAAGTATCTGGCTGGAACGCGACTGTCTCCCTACCGTCAATAGCCCTTGCCTTTGGCTTCTCAGCCTTTGTAGGGATTTTCTTCGGAATGTTCCCGGCAAGAAAAGCATCAAGTCTCGACCCGATAGAAGCGCTCCGGTGGGAGTGAAGGGAAAGGCTTTAGACTTCAGGCTTCGGGAAGGGATGAAGGGAAAGTATGAAGTATGAATGATGAAGTGGGCGGGGAATAGATCCGTCGGGGAGATTCTCCGCAGCCTCCCGCTCAACTTTCGGGCGACCGCAGAGGGTCGCCCATACGGATATATGTTGAGTTTCTTCGTTAATCGAGTGAAACGGAACTGCCGAAGATACGGTGTAATGTTATTTAGCGTCCCCGTCCTCAGGACAGGCTCTGCTTATATATGCAACGATGATTCTCCAGATACCAGTGCTCTCCATCGTTTGCTGCGATTTTGTATTTCTCATTTGCAATGTATCCCCGGGATGCTTCGATCCAGCTGTAGGCCCAGGTGTTACCAATGGCTAATGGCAGGTAGGTATCGGAGGGATCTCTGATCTCATACTCATTCAGTTTGATAAGAGTTTGGTCTCCGCCATTGTTTCTCAAAATAAAATGTACAAGCCCTACTCCACGCGCGAACCAGTATCGGCGTGTACCGAAAACGCAGGAACGCAGTGTCTGTTGCACATTCTCAGGCAGATTCGCCGGTGGTCCGTCTTCGACTGTCACTTCCTCGATCAACATGCAGTCTGAGAACGCACCCGCAGGGGTAATAACGCTCTCGTTATATCCGACAATGGTGGTTGTCGTTGTGACAGGCCAGTCATGAGGAATGCGCCAGTGTGTGTGTTCAGACCAGCAGGTTCCCGACGCTTTTGAACTGTCCATTCCAACATATCGCACTGCGTCCCACAACAGTGTAAGATGGGGAATGCTTGCATTAGATGTATAGCCTCGGCCCCTGTCGGTGATCTCAATGCCATCAGCAGTCTTCCTTAGCGCGAGGGAGAAAGTAAGCCACTGATCGACGGACTTCCATCTCTCCTCTCCGATATCATCGATAAGGTCTACTGCGGCCTGGACCATCGTTGCAAGGCCTGGTTCATCTGCATTCGTAAAGAGATCTCGTGCGCGTTCAGCGAAGGGCCTGGCAAGAGCGAGCTTGCCATCGTCGAGATGGGTATTTGCGATTTTCCAGGTATTCATACCTTCATCAAGCAAATCACCGGCATTCCGTGCATACTCAACTGCCTTGAGCAGATACTCTCTGGCCAACAGGTTCTGATGATGAATATAACAGCTGTTGGCGACAGTATCGATAGTCAGCTTCAGAGCTTCGCCGTTATTAATACCCGTAATAAGCTCAAATGCCTGATCAAACAGCCTTTTTGCACCCTCGACATCCTCCAGTTGAAGCAGCACCTTGCCTTTTGCAAGCAGTATCTCAGCTTCCTCCCTAACAATGATCTCTTCGGGAGTCCATGTCTTCAGATTATGAAGCGCCTGAGTCTTGCCTCCAGGGATATTCTCCTCCGATTCCACTGCACCTATGAGGAGTTTTCTTATCTGATTGGAGGTTCCGCCGCTGCTGAGGTTTTGTATAGCGGCGAGTGCGTCATCGCAAAGCCGTAAGACTTCGCCTACAGCGACATCTGTAGTCGAGTAACGAATGCGGTTCACATAGTCCACTATCTTACAGGCTAGTTCCTCACCCGGCTTATCCATATGAAGCGAATCACTGACCATTTCAATCATCTCCTCCCGCAGCTTGCTCTTTGCAATCCGAAGGCGGCTGCGGACAGTATTCAGGGGAACTTCAAGAAACGATGCTATCTCATAGTGCGAGTACCCGTTTATACAGGCGAGAGTGACGGTAAGGCGGGTCTTTTCAGAAAGCTTCGACAGGGCTTCTCGCACGATCATCCTCACCGCAGTGCAGCGTGGTTCATCCCCTTGCAGCGACTGCTGCGCTGAATCCTCGAGTGCCACCAGTGGTTTCTTTGCTCGAATCATTTGCCTGCAAACATTCGCGGCGATTTCCCTGACCCAGGGACCGAACTTCCCTGTATCGCGCAGGGAACTCAGCCTGAGGTAGGCTTGAACGAATGCCTCCTGCGCTGCATCCTGGACATCATCGAAGTCACCCAGGAATGTGTAGCAGACTGCGCTCACCGCATCGCGATACTTCTCCACCAGCATCTCAAAGGCTTCGCTCTCTCCACTTCGGACTCGGTCCACAAGCTGCGCGTCATCGGTTCGCATGAATCTTGTCTCCATATACTTAAGATGCATCGGAAATGCAGAAATGGTCACTACTTGCGCCTAATATATATGCGATGCATTTGCGGTGTCAATTTGGGTGAGGAGAAGGCGTGAGGATATTTTGGGACCTGGGGCTAGTTTACTCGGCAGTCGAACGAAGTGGAACTGGCGAAGATTCCACCATAACCTCTAAAAAAGCCATCGCTTTAAAAACGGGTCTATAATATAGAGGATCCTCTTATTGGAGTAGAGTTGGTGTGAAAGATCTTAGGTTGCTGATTATACAGGCGCAGGGCGGCGATATGGATGCGTTTGGCGAGATCGTGCGCGGGTTTCAGAATATGGCACTCGGTTACGCATATTCGATACTCGGCAGGTTTGATCTGGCTGAAGATGCCGTGCAGGATGCGTTTATAGCTGCGTGGAATGCTTTGCCTGACCTGCAGCATCCACAGGCGTTCCCGGCGTGGTTCAAGCGGGTGATATTCAAACACTGCGACAGGCAGACGCGCCGTCGCAATTTGCCAATGGTAGGACTGGATCAGATTGCAGAAGTGCCATCGGACGAACCAAACCCGCTGGAGCTTGCTTCCCAGTCGGACCTGCAAACAAAAGTCCTGGAGGCTGTTCGCGCACTTCCGCCTGACGAGTGCACTGTAACCACGCTCTTCTACATTGACGGTTACTCCCAATCCGATATATCAGAGTTTCTTGAGTTACCAGTCACTACGGTGAACAATCGATTACATACATCGAGAAACCGATTGAAAGAGAGGATGCTAAAAATGTTCAGCGATGAATTGAAAAACCATACACTTTCAGAGGATTTCCCTGAGAGGATCAAGATGCTTTTAAACCAACCCAAGCCACTCGAAATCGAGGGGCATCCCATACACGAGCTTTGGGAAGCCATGTGCGCGTGTTTTACGGATTTTGAGGTGATTCATTTTGACGAGGTTATTCCACGGAACGTCTCACCACTTTCAAGTAAAACTATTTCCAAGCACATCCACTCGGTAGATGAACAGCGAATCCTGCGTTCGGATACGGATGCGCAACTGGTTGACTTATGGGTGCGCAGAGAACGCAAGCCCTGCAAATGGCTGACAGCAGGTAGAGTATTTCGTGTAGTCAAGACAGAGACTGAAACTGCTCTGGGTATTTTTCATCAGGCAGAGCTTTACTGGGTTGGTGAGGGACTGGGAGTGCAACAACTCACCGATACGGTCAATAATTGTCTGCCCTATCTCGTACCTGGTTCCAAACCATATATCAGAGACAGCACAGCTTCATTCCCATTCATGCAGATCAGCAAAGAATTCGACTTATCCTGGCAGGATAGTATGTTGGAGGTTGGTGCCGGTGGCGTAGGAGATGCAGAATTGCTGCAACGTGGAGGTCTTGATCCCAATCGTTATGGTTCAATCCATATTGCTTTCGGTCTTGAGCGTTGCGCCTTGGTAAAGTATAATCTTGATGATGCTCGTAAACTCTGGCAACCACCTTACGTGAGATAATGATCTTGATGCTGCTGGGCAGATATAATGACTTATGTCTGCCCAGATTTCTCAGTTTATTTCCGTTTCCTCTGAAGAGCGGTTCGTTGATTGGTAGATCAACTGACTCGTCCAGCACAACCTTTTTGCCGTCAAATAAACAGTCAACAGTGGCCTGTTACTGATGTTTTACATCCTCCGGCTCGCTTGCCATCTTGAATGTGACCATTACTTTTGCGTCGGTCTGTATACCCGTGAAAGAAACAGCATTATCTCCTGTCAAGAGACGCGGCATGTGGCTGCTGGACGATAGTGTACGGAGGGTGTTCCAGTTCTTATCGCAAACTCTTGCTTTGCCATCGGCTTCGCAAACAAGATACTGATCTTTTAGCAGGGCAACTGGGAATGTAATATTCTCGCCGTTTGCTTCAATAGATGGGTTTGTTATTCCACTACCTGAGACAACTCGAATCACGCACTGCGCGTTCTGGCTTTTATAAGGATTGATCACATTCCAGTGCGCAATCGTCCCTGAGGCGCCGGCAAAGGCGAGATCGGACGTAAACTTGAGGCTCCACAATTTCCACCTGTTATTACCGTTTTCCTCAAGGTGCCATTCGCTGTTCTGCAGTCTCAAACGTGCACGCTGGTCTTGGGAAAAAGCATTAGCAAGCCTAGCTCTTTCCCACCGTTCAATAACTGCTGCGCATACGTCACCCTGTCCATTTTGCACGAATATCTCCGGACTGCTGACGAGTGCAAAGCCAGCGCCAAACCCGGCAGCTTTTGAGAGCATCCATTCTACACCATCTAGAGATGTTGCTTCCACACCATCGCCAGCCGTGCGAAACTGGAACCAGCCTAACATTGGCGGAAGGAGGTTTCTGGTAAAGAATGGCTGGTTTGCAAAACGGTCTCCGGCACTTGTCTCTCGCATCGGTTTGTTCCAGGGTTCACCCCAGTTCATACGGGTGTTGTAATGCCATAGAAAATGCATCAGGTTGCTGGCATCGTTGATAACATAATGGTCGAATTTATCATAGCATTGCTTGACAAAGAGGTTTCTGGTGTAGGAGTAAGGATAGCCGTAATCGCTCAGTCCTTCAAGTCCATCAAAACTGATCTGCTTGATATCGCAGTTATTGACCAGCCTGACAATCCTGTCAGTCATTTCTTCAAGCATACCGCCTTCTATTGCAGGATAGAATGTTTGATATGCATGAGTGGCAAGTCTGCCGATATCTGCATCCTTATTATGAGGAGCACTGGTAGTGCCTAGTGCGCCTCGGACACATCCGGTGAGTGTCGGTGGGTTTGTGGAAGAAACGCCGGTGTATTCGACTATTTCTGTGCCAATAACGGCAAACAGACGGTTCCATCCCCAGTTTTGAACGGCAGTGAAAGGCTCTTTATCTGCCACAGGTATCTCCGAAGAAGATGACGTTATCGAGGCACTTAGTTTGCTGGAACCAAGGCGTGCAAGCCTGGGATCCGGTATTGGTGTTACATAGGCATCATTATTAGTTATGAAAGCAGTAAGTGTATGGACTCCCAGGCCTATACCAAGCTTTGCGGCTCTCTGACTGCATCGCTTCAGGCTGGCATCTCCTTCAGGGAAAGCGGCCGGGTCAAGGTCGAAATGTCCCCAGGTCTTGAAGGGCTCCGGGTGGTATAGATATTTGAAACCGAGTTTTTGAGTCAGCTTCAGATGAGAATCCAATGCTGCTTCGGTGTAACTGGATATAAGGTAGGAGTTTGTAGCAGATGGGGTGATCTTTATCCATTTGCCAGACAGCACCGGATGAGGCAGACCTTCAGCGATTTCTATTTTTCCGATGTAATTGAGCGCATCTTTTGCCTGGCAACCAAATATTGCAATTTTGGAATCTCTAATTCCACCCTCTTTAGCATATGCAGTGCCTGAAACATAACTGCCGATTTCCTTGACAGGTCCGGCAAGGGCTGATGTTTGTACATTGAGAGCCTGCATCCCGATGGCATACGAATCATCCCGCACCACCGCAATTACGTCTCCAATTGTCTGCGTGATCGTGGTATATATCGGTCCCCATTCAATCATGGAAGGGGCAGCGCCGGTTACTTCCACCAATCGAGCCACCAAATGAGTTGGCCTGGTCGTTATTTCTACCCTGGCTACGACGCCGTCCGGATAATTAAACACTATGATATCCGAAGCTTTGTCTGTGCTCATGCTCACAGGATTTATCTTGCTCCCATTGACCGTCATTACAAGCAAAGGCATGCTATAACCTGGAAGCAAGTAGTCTTTTTTGAGCTTAGAATCATAGAGGCTGTTGATCTTTCCGGTAGAGTCGATACCAATGCGGATCCGCCCAGCCTGAAAACTAATGCCTTGAGCATCGGATTCAGGTGACGCCAATATCCAAAGCAGGCAAACCAGGCAAAAACCAAGCAGACATTTTATCAATAATAACTTCATCATGTATTCCATCACTACCTCATGCTCATTTCTCAAAATCATCTATGCATAACGTAAGCCTGCAGTCGTTCTCGTTTGTAATCTATCACGGCTTCCCTGCTTTGTCAAAAGATATGAGGAAAGATAGCAGTTCAGTATTTGAGAGTAAATCGGTTCATCCTTCGATACGCGCTTCGCGCTACTCAGGACGAACGGTTCGCGTACAAAATTGCAGTGTTACGATATGAGATGGAGATGATATCACGTTTCGACATATCCACTCCGCTCATATGCTGAAAACCAGAACCAATTACTACAGCTTCGCAAATGCCTTGACATTGCTTCCTGGCGGTCCCTATTATATGGGGGATGTGATTCATATCAAGTTGGGTTTTGCAGTTCCGTTTAGTCTGCTTAAGCGTATTTCCTAATAGAGGTGTATAAAATCATGAACGATCAGTTGAAGAAACTATTCAAGACTCCACCGAGTGAGTATGCAATATATAAAATGGTGCATGATATTCCGCAGGTGCACGGGTTGTCAGTTTTAGATCAGCTCAAGGACCAGGGATTTGGGGGAATCGTCACTAATATCCACTATGGTTCGGGTTATCCGGATGATGAGTCCGATTGGAATGAGTTTGCCTGTAGTGCCCGGAAAGCAGATGCTCTCGGGTTGAATATGTGGATATACGATGAAAAGGGCTACCCTTCCGGCAGCGCCGGGGGAGCTGTTCTGGACAGACATCCTGACTTGGAAACGGTTGGTCTGACAGCTTTTGTCTACTGGCGAACACTCAGCGGTCCCTCAAATTATCGCTCGGATACTCTGGCAGGGAAACTTTTCAAGGCACTGCTGGTCCCGATAGATGGGCAGGATGACCCGGTAGATATAACTCACACAGCCGACAACCGTGGGGTTCTGCGCTTCGATATACCTGAAGGCAACTATTATATGCTGGTTCTTGTTGAGCGAGAGCTATATGACGGCACTCATTCGGCACACAGCTATAGCGAACCACGGCGTTATATCAACCTGCTGGATCCAGATGCCACAGACGAGTTTATTGATGTGACTCACAATCGATATGTGGAGCCGGTTGGCGAGATGTTCGGTAAGTCGATAAAGGCATTTTTCACCGATGAGCCTTCTTTGATGAACTGGAACCTGGAGAATATGCCCTATGCGATGGTAAGTTGGAGGCACGATTTTCCTGAAGCATTTGAGCGGCGTTATGGCTATGACATTAAAAATGCCACGGTAGCTCTGTTCATGAATATGGGGCCGGATGTTATCAAGCGCCGCTGCGATTTCTGGGAATATATCGCGACCGAACTTGCTGACAACTTCTTTGGCCGCATTCAAGAGTGGTGTCATGCCAATAACCTTGCAGCAAGTGGTCATCTGCTGGCTGAAGAGAATATCATCGATCATATCTTTCTCTACGGCTCTTATTTTGCTTCTATGAGACGTTTCGATATTCCGGGTATTGATCAGCTTGAGAGTGAACCGACGAACCTGATGATTCCTCACAATATTCCGATTGCCAGGCTGGCTGCCTCTGTTGCCGATATAATGGGCCGCAAGGAAGTAATGAGCGAGGCTTCCGATCACTGCTCCCGTATGGAAGGCCGGACTATTCCGATAGACTGGGTCAAAGCTTCGATGAACTGGCATTTTGCTCTGGGTGTGAATCTGATTACATCCTACTATTCTTTTGCCGGATTTACATCAGATGATATTCGGTCTATTAACGAGTATGTTGCACGTTTAGGCGTGATGCTTCGCCAGGGGACCAGGTACAGCAGGGTGGCAGTGCTTTATCCAGAGTGTGCATTGTGGGCATCGTGCAAGCCTGTCCCGGAGGCTCGGGGCGGTAAGCAGTCTGAAGAGGCGCAAGCTATCGGGCGGGTGTTTACGCAAATCTCATGGGGATTGCTTCACCGGCAGATCGATTTCGACTATATAGATGAAGCCCTGATCAGGGATTCAGAAATTGAAAATGGTGCATTGACATTCGGTGACCGCAGGTATGAGGCGATTATCCTCCCACATACTCAGGTTCTTCGCTCAAATACTGCTGAAAAGATTACGGAGTTTGCGAAAATGGGAGGTAAAGTGGTGGCTTTGGAGACGCTTCCAAAGCTTTCGCGCGAGGGTGATTCGGACGAGACCGTTCGCAAGGCATTTACCAGCGCACTTGCCGATGAAAACGGCAATTTGATTGTTTCTGATATCTATGGTCCCGATCTTACTTCGGTGATTGATGGGCGTCTTCCGCATACGATCCGACTCATTCCGGATGACTCAACTGCCAGGTCCCTGCCTCAATCCGGAATTCTGGCACATATCCGTCGTGACGGCGATACTCTGATTATATTCCTGGCAAACATGACCGGAATACCTTACTCAGCGACAATGGAGATCGACGGCGCAAACAGCTGCAAGGTATGCGATCCGGTTGACGGCTGTATTGTGGATTGCTCTGATTTCAGAGTTCAGCTGGGAGCGTATCAGGGAATGGTGTATGTTGGCCGGAAGGGATAGGCTTTAGGCTTTAGGAAGGGAGTTCGGTTTCCTATTCGGTTCTTGAGTCGGATACTGAACTCCCAGGGCGAACGCATCAAATTAGTTATGTGGGACGACTTCCGTTCGTCCTGAGCTTGTCGAAGGATGAACAGAAGCGTTGCAACCAAGAAAGTTTAGTTCGTAAAATCAAAACTCCGCTTGAACACATCCTTCGACAAGCTCAGGATGAACGTTTTCTATTTTAATGTCTTCGCCCTGATTAAACTCCTGCATGTATTTGACGACGTAACATGATGTATGGGAAAATATTGCGGTAGTAAGCTCATATGTCCGATAAAAATCCTGCAACAAACAACCCATACGCTGCATTTCGTATACCAACCCTCATGCGATATATGCTTGGCAATCTGCTATTGCAGATTGGCCTGGGTGCGCAGGGACTTGCTATCGGATGGGATATTTACCTTCGTACCGGTCGTCCATTGGATCTTGGACTTGTCGGTGGAGTTCAGGCAATTCCAATGCTCATTTTGAGCCTGCCTGCCGGTTACCTGGCAGACAGGTTCAGCAGACGGAATGTTACTGCAATCTGTGTAATGGGTGTCTCAATCTGTTCCCTCGGATTGGCATACGTCTCCGCAAGACATGGCTCCATTCGTCTGATGTATTTGCTCCTTTTTATGGATGCCTCATTTGCTACGTTACAACGCCCTTCGGCTCAGTCTATATTTCCATTATTGGTTCCAACGGATATATTAGAAAATGCCGTAAAATGGCAATCCAGTTTATTTCAGATAGCCGCGGTAGCTGGTCCTGCCTTAGGTGCAATAATTATAACCTGGAGTATAACAGCAGTATATATTACGGCTGCAGTATTCGGAATAATCTATATTATTCTACTTCTTACACTTCCGATTAAATCCAGTGTATCCGTAGGCCGAATGTCCCTGCAGAATTTGTTGGCAGGAGCGCGTTTTGTGTGGAAAACAAAACTGCTGCTTGGTATAATATCGCTCGATCTTTTCGCTGTATTGCTTGGCGGGGCGGTCTATCTGCTCCCTGTTTTTGCAAAAGACATCCTGCATGTCGGTGCACACGGTCTTGGACTGCTGCGCATAGCGCCTGCAGCAGGTGCATTTATTGTGGCTGTTTTGTTGGCTCATTTACCACCGATGCGGAATGCAGGCCGTGCAATGTTTACCGCGGTTGCAGGCTTCGGGCTGGCAACCATAGTATTTGGTCTTTCCCGCAATTTTGCTCTGTCATGGATAATGCTCTTCCTCACCGGCGCACTCGATAACATAAGTGTAGTAGTGCGCAGGACACTGATGCTCAAGCTCACACCGGACGAAATGCTTGGGCGTGTATCTGCAGTGAACTATGTATTCATAGGTTCGTCGAACGAAATCGGCGGTCTGGAATCCGGCCTCACAGCCCAGTATATGACCCCTAAACTCTCGGTAGTCGTCGGTGGAATCGGCACGCTATTGGTTGTCGGTATCTGGTCCCTGGCCTTTCCCCGCCTGAGAAACTTCGGCACCCTGTCTGACGAGGGATAGGCTTCGGACTTCGGACTTTAGCTGTTCAGTTTTATTCGACAAGCGAATGAACTAAATAATCCCGCTAGCCCTGAGTAGCCGCAGCGTATCGAAGGACGGTCGGGTTGTACACAACCTACCGGGTTGGGCTCTCCGCAGCCGCCCTTCGATACGCCTGCGGCTACTCAGGGCTAACGGGTATTTTCGTTCCTTTGGTAGTCGAACGAAGTGGGACTGCCGAAGGAACTGCATCGGATCACGTGTAAACCATACGTGGTGCTGCTCCTACTTCGGCTGTTCCGTTGCACTCGACAACCGAAGTAACTAAATAATCCCGCTAGCCCTGAGTAGCGCAGCGTATCGAAGGGCGGTCGGTTGTACACGACCTACCGGGTTGGGCTCTCCGCAGCCGCCCTTCGATACGGCTGCGGCTACTCAGGGCTAACGGGTATTTTCGTTCCCACTGCAGGATGAAAGCAGAGCTTGGTGAATCATGCTCGAAATGGGACAACATCGAAAGAAGGACTCCGGAATGATTAGGCATATCACAGTTCTAGCTTGCCTGCTAACTTTTCTATCGCAGGGCATATCTCAGGCTGACAGAATAAACCAGATGAGTGACTCCATTTTGAGCACTGCGCTTAAAAATACTACCGGTATACTCGGGGGAGATATGCCCCAGGCTACTCTGATTGATCAGACATCTGGATCTGCAAAGATATTGCAAATCAAATGGTCCGACAATCCCAGCACTTCAGAGCAATCCGGTTTTATCGCGATTCCAACTGGTGTTATTGCAGACATCAAACAGATCAAAGTGCGTTTCAGAATCGTTGAAATAACCGGTTCGCCAACTCTGGCTATATCTGGACTTTATAATACTCTTGAGCATTATGACCCAGCCTATACCGGCGAGACTGGCCTTGCATTATTCTCTAAAACTTTTGCGCCCCACGATTTTACTGTCGCCAATGTAATCGATACTGTTATTACAAATGCCAGATGGAATGGTGCAAAATCTTCCTATGGGGATGCTATTCGATTTGAATTCTCTGGTGCTGCTTCTTCGATTACAGTTGCGCTGGAATCTGCTGAGTTTGTCGACTCATCCGGAAAGTCTACGAGTCTATATGATATCGATTGGAGTTTTAGAGGTTATGCTCTGCCGCCGGTGATCCCTAAGACAACTCCTATGAGTGGACAACACGTCGTTTATATCGGCACATCCACTACAGAGCTGATGTCTCCCAAAGGCCGCAATCAGATACTCACTCTGAAAGGTATATTACCCAACCTTGGCGTAAATTGCAACAGCTATCTGCCTGCACTTGTAGCTGAGAAGGAATGGCTGTCCAAACACAACATTCCGTTCGTATACCAGGTAGGCGGTATATTTGATTTGGAACCTTATGTGAGTGAAAAACAAGCCCATGCAGTGGACTGGACGGGTAAATCCAGTGATACAGACCCCAAAGGTTCCAGCGCTTTCCATGAGATGGATTGGTGTAGTCCAGCCATTGCTGCAGGGTTTTCCGAAGCTATACGGAGAGTTGGTTCAGGGGGTATCCCCGAATTGCAGTTAATAGACTGCGTATGGCCTTACTGGGGACAGTATGGCTATAGTGAAGCAGATGTGAAAGCTTATCGCGATGCCTTGCAGGGGCTAGACAACGGCCTTAAGATAGGTAAACTGGACACTAAGAGTCCCAGAACAATGACGTTTCTCGGGTATGTGAAAGATGCTGCCGGTGTAGTGCTTAGTCCACAGGAGCTGGGACTATCATCATGGTCTCAATATCTGCCGTGTCTGAACGGATTTTCCACAAACGAACAGCATGATGCACTCAGGAAACGCACCGGAGCCACATTTAGTTCGAAAAACTTCTTTATTCATCTCATGCTGGTGCATTATGGATATTTGAAGCTGGCCGATACAATTGGCTCAGCAGGACAGGCATCGGGTACAAGCCTTACCATTATGCCGAATGGCGATAACTGGCAAAACGGCAACGACTATATAGGTCTGATGCGCTTATCAAATGTTAAAACTCTGATAGATGAAACCCATTTTTATCATCCCGGCAATATTGCACGATCTTACAAGAGCTTGCCTGTTTGGCGGCAAATGGCAGCCAAATATGGGAAACACCATCGTTTGATCGGAGAGTCGGGTCTTGGCGGTGGTGGACCTGCATATCTGGCTCCCGAATTTGCATACATTTTCTGGTATGCTCTGAATGCTGCAGGTCATTATGACAGCATGCAAAATGACTGGATCTGCGGTAATACTAATTCACAATCTAACGAATATGAATTCCGGCGCTATGTGGATTTCCTATCTAAAGCATTTGGGTATAACGATTCAACCTCTGACTTACCCGAACGTCTGTCGGGATATGACAAAGCGATTCTGGTTGGTCGCAGTCAGCCATTTTGGATTTCATACAACAACAAGAACACGCTTGAAAAAGCTCTGGATAAAACATGTTACCCCTGGATAGCTATGGATTATCGATCTTGCAATGATCTCAAGGCCCTGGATAAAGCACGTGTGGTATTATGCGAAGCTTCCGCGATGCCTCAATACTTTGCTGCGGACCTGATGTCAGCTGCAAAGAAGAATGCCATGAGCATCGTTATGTATGGATCATCAGTTGGTAACAAGATGGATGCCACCAACTATACTGATATATGGTGGGATGGAACTTCAATCAACAGCCCCGATTTCTTTGCAGACTTTGTAGGGTCTGTCAGCTCAGGAGCAATGCAGGATATTAAGGGTGATGCAGTTGTCAGCAGCACTGACGAGAAGATAGGCTTCTCATATTCAGGACAGTTATATCAGATATCAGCTTCGGCAAGACCGTTGGTGAGCATTGGCAATACACCGCTGGCATCCGTGGTTGAATTGAAAAACGGCAGCAAAATATACTATCTGCATTTTAGTCCCGGCAATAATGGAACTCTGGGTATTGAGAAATATGTTTTGTGGAAAGCTTTCAAAGATAGAGCAATTACTGCAGACGGCAAAGAGGGCAACTGCTATCTGCAGCGATATAAAACCACAAAAGGTGAGGTAGCAGCACTATTCAGCCGGAAAAGCCTTGAGGATTACAAAGGGCCATTTGCACCTAATGATGTGCCATATACATACAATATGCCTGGCTCGCACAGTACCGCGCAGTTCACCACTACTGTAAAGCCACCATTTGTGATATATGATTTTATGAGTGGAAAGAAACTCGGTAATCACACATCGGCCCAGGTTACACTCGAACTCAATGAAAAAACGGCAGGACTCTTCTATATAGTTCCTTCTGCGAAATCCAAAACGATGGAACTCGAACTTAAAAAACGGCACGTGAAGCTGCAATACTGGCTGGATATAATTGATGCCGAATTTAATCCGAAGACTCAGCCGACTTCTCTTAAAGAAGCAGCACTCGGAAAGCCCGGGGACTCGTTGTTCCTAACATGGTCTGCAAACATGGAACCGTATAACAAAGGCAATACTGATGGTACCACCCTCAACTTCTATTCGGAAGACAACACCGGCAAATCCCTGAGGCTTATTGGCAGACATAATTTGGCCAATGCGTTCGAAATCTCATCTCCTTTAGCTCTGCTGTTAGGTGTAAAAATGCCTGAGCGGATTATCTTGAGCGTCACCTGCAACTCCAATCCGGCATTTGACAGTACGGTGATCCATTCATTTCAGGTGGTTAGAGCGGACGGCAGTCTCGTCGCCGATTTAATCAAGAATAGCCGGCTTCCAGTGTTCCATCGCGAAATGCAGTTTGGACGATTATTCGATGCCGATGCCGAACACATTAAGGCTACCAGAGCTACATTCGATACTGTAAGTTCTGATACCCTAAGCATACATCCCGGCTATATGGGCCAGGGAGGCGGGTCCTGTGGAGTGTGGAACATGGCACAAGTGAAATGAAACAATGATGATCGAGCTGCGACCCAGGTTAATATTGATGTAAGAATTATAACTTGCTGGTATTTCGGGAACTTGAGGATTGGATAGCTGCCTGCTGGAGTAATCATCCGTCTCTACCCAACCTGGAAGTCCCGAAACTGCCGTTTGCACTAGCTATGATTTACCTGCATGTAGCCAAATCCACAAACCCAATATTTCTGCGTTCCATCGGTAGCCGAACTGTCTACGATTTGGTGTCAGATCATTTATAGTCACTCTGATTAAAAACCCGACTCAAGGTGTTCCGTTTCACTCGACAACCGAGGTTACTAATTACCGATATAGAATATCTTGTGGAGTAACAGCAGAGATATCGGAATATCTGGCAAAATCGTTAACATTGAATGTAAGAATGCGGGTGAGACCATGCACCAACATCAATGCGGTTATGCGTGCGTCGTGAGCTTGTTTACCCTGCACCAAATGCTTGTCTGATACATCCTGCCAAAGGTCTGCCATATCCGGCGGTTCTGGGAGAACGGTGAACATCCCCCGCAAATTCGCCATTTGCTCTCTAATCTGCCTTGCCGTAAACCCGAGACCATTAGCGGACAGAGGACGCGTAGCCACGGCCCAGAACTCAATCAATACCTGGGCGCAAATGCATAGGTCTATTCCATTGTCCAGCATACCCTCCACTACTTCAGTGCATATGGAGTGGTCGGGACTGTCGGCATATGACCACCGGAGTAGTACATTGGTGTCAACGAGGTATCTCATAATCCGCGTGGTGGTTCGTACATGTTTTCCCGTCGCAGAGCTTCAATTGGGATGTCAGCACCCTTAACAGCGTGGGAAGCAAAGCGACGCAGAGCCGCTTTCCGTCGTTTTATCTCGTCCGCCGACAGCCTCGGATCGGGAACACGGAATTCGAACTCCAACGGTTCGTTGATAGGCAGATCGACCGGTTCGTCCGGTACAATCGTTTTGCCATCATAATGCGCCCTAATGATTACAGACATATCATCCACCTCTATCGATATTATACCATGCGGTAATGCAAGCATAATCCTACAATACTGATCGCTATCCTGCAGGAACGCTTATCTACACGAACAGATTGCGCAACAGATCACTTGCAATCATACAGATTACGAACCAGACTCCGGATGTTCCGTTTCATTCGACAAGCGAAGCAATAATAGATATCAAGTTTCGGCATATCCACTTCGTTCATATGCCGAAACACCAAAAAAGACTGCCAAAACTGTCCCAGAAAAGCCGAATGTCTAAGCTCCACGAGTAAGTCGAGGAGCGTGCATATAGTTAACGGCTATCCTGCTTTACTCCGGGCAAGGAGAAAGAAACAGCTTGGTTGGGATGAACAGATGCTTGAAGCTTACAAGCATCATAAATACCGAGTAGAAGGTGCACATGGGGAAGCAAAGACCCAGCACGGACTGAGAAGAGCAGTAAGGCGAGATCTCTGGAATGTGAAAATCCAGGACTATCTCACAGCTGTTGTTATGAACCTGAAAAAGCTGGCAAGTAATCCAACCCCGCTACCAGGTTGCATGATATGCCTCATACTCCTGGTATGGAGCTATATAGGTGTAGCACTGGCTTATAATCGGAGAAATACCACATCTGGAACCCAAGATTCGCCTTGGATTCCAGATAATATAGGGGTCAACTAGAGCTGAGCGTGATAAGGAGCTTTTTCAACAGCCCCACTGCCACCTTTAATTAGTGAAATTTTGTGATATCATACATTTATGTCCAGAATAGCTCGAGCAATTATACCTGATATCTCATATCACGTGACTCAATGTGGGAACTGGTGGCAGGATGTGTTCTTCAGGTTTGCGGACCCCGGCCATTGGAAGGGCGATAAGCAGAAAGTAGGTAGCAATGTTCTTCGGTGGTAAATTACGGGTTAAGGTATTAAGTCAAATTGTATTGTTCTCCACTATGATTGTTTCAGTTTCATACGGAACGGAACCTGTTCGGAAAATTAACAATGATGATATTATCAGCTCTCAAAAACGGTACCCGGAAGCGGTTATCAATTTGCCTGATAATGTTGTGCATTTAGGGCAATGGGTGAAGGCCGACGCAAACGGCTCCAGCGCGGAAAAGGGGAGTCGAATTACCTCATACGAATGGGGTTATCTGAATTCCGGCAATTCGGAATTAGCCTACGATTGGTTTTCGAAGAAGGCGGAGGGAAAATACGAACACCGTCCGATGATGGTTGGTGAGTATTATCTGACGTTGAAAGTTACGGATAGCCGGGGAAATGGAAGTCTGTCGACGAAAGCAAAGATCACCGTTTTGCCCAATAATCCCCCGAAGGCAGATATCCAATACAGGATCCCTGATGTGGGAAGTATCGAATTAGATGGGGGGATGTCGATTGATCCGGATGGAGATGAAATTGCCGATTGGCGATGGGAACTGCCGGATGGTGTGGTTAAGCATGGCCGGAAAATAAAATATACCCCGCATAAATTAGCGAGTTTCCGAGCCGGGTTAATCGTGAAAGATAAATGGGGACTCGAAGGGCAGAAGGAAATGGATGTTATCCTTGACACCAGCCCCCTGAATTTCAAGCCTACCTTGTTGAAAGGACTATTGCTGAGATTAAAAGACAAAAACATTGAGGGTACCGGTACCACGGGTATGATTGTTCCCGTCAGGCTTGGATTTAATGAATATATGCCACTCAAAATTGCCAACGCGTCCAGCTTCGCCAACCCGATTACTGTTGAACTCAAACAAGGGGCATCCGAAGGCGGTAATAATTCCTGGATCAGGCCGTTGAAGGCCGTCATCAATCCGGGAAAGGAATTCGACGGCGTTCTGGAAATCAAAACGATTCTCAATGTCAATCACAAAGTGGAACTTGTTGTTAAGGCCGGCAAGAATGAACGCAGAATTCCGTTCACGCTCCAGGTGCAAGAAACCTATCCCATATTTGGAACGCAGGAACATTTCAACCGAACACCGCCCGGGCCGGAGGTGGGGCTTCGTGATATGGCATATCTGGATGAGTTGCCCTGTCAGATTTACCGGCTTCCGGATGTTTTGTGCTGGTTCATACAATCAAAAGAGGGTGAAAAACTGAATTACGATTTTGGTGCGGCCGACTGGAGCATTAAAAATATAACGGAGCGAGGGAAGACGAAAGTTCTGCCATTTCTGGGGTATATTCCCGAGTGGCTTCGTCCGCTGGACGTAGGACTGGATGAGAAATTGCCTTACTGGAAAGCCCATGTGAAAGCGGTGGTTCAACGATATGCGAAAGAGGTGGATTACTGGGAACCCTACAATGAGCCGCCGTGGGCTGGAGTTGAGGATTGGAATAAAAACGGGTCAGAACTCATGTTCAAGTTGATGAAGAGTTTTTACGAAGAGGTCAAGGAGGCCGACCCCACCGCGAAAGTGCTGGCTCCGGGCTGGTGTCTTTTCAGTAACAGTGGAAAGAATATTGAACAGATCATCGAAATGGGCGGCGATAAGTATGTCGATATCTATAATTTCCATGAGTATACCCAGACTCCGATACTGGGGCTCGGAGAAATGTTTGATAATATGGTCCGGAATGGGGACGGCATGCGTCACGTCAATTTATTGCACAAGTATCACATCGATAAGCCTCTGTTTATTACGGAATCGGGCGGTGGGTATAATTCCATCAATGAAAGCGAAGAACGAATCAAGGCAATTCAATGGCTTCGAACGAACCTGATCTGGCTCAATGCCGGGATTAAGGGTATTTTGCAATATGAATATTATGATTATCCTCATGACGGGCATCCGCCGACATTTGCTTTGGTGCGTTCCGCTGATCATTACAAACTGCCGATGTTTACTGCGACGCGTGAGATAATAAAAACTATGACGGGAGTGAAATGCATCGCTTCGGAAGGAAAAATACCGCAGACGAATGTAAATTATGCGATATTTCAAAAGGAACACGAAACGGTTGTGGGTATCTGGAGCTGCGTAGCCTATAAAGTTGGTTTGGAAATAAAAGTTCCTAAGGGAAAGGTTCTGGCGATAGAGGATCAATGCTTCAACTATTCGGGCAACGCTTTTTATTCGATGAAAAAATTCAATGTAGAGGGTGCTGCGGCAGCATCTGCCTATGGGATCGAGATAGCACCTTACCAGGTCCGAATGATAAGTCTGATCAAGCGTGATGCGGCAGCCATACCCGTTAAGGTTCAATATAAATCCAGCAATTCGCCCATAGTGTATAAAGTCAGCAAGATTACGGATTCAAAAACGATTGAGGTTAAAATCTCAAATCAATCCCCTTATGAGTTGATGGTAAAAACACGTTTTGGACAGCGGGAGGATCATTACAAATTATCTCCTAAGCAACAAACTTGCATATCTTTTAAAGAAACTGATTATGGTTCTGTATTGGAACTCGAATATTCTTATACGGAGAATGGAGTTTTGCAGAAGGGGTTTGAAAGTGTTCCGGTCCGGAAAAATGTCCAATGTCTTCGACTGAAAAATAATTCTCCGGTCATCGATGGTGCTATCGGCGAATGTGCCGGAGTGTCGCCGATTGAGCTTAGGGATAAAAATGGTCTACCGATCTGCAAAGCCCATTTTATGTGGAATGAAAAGGGCTTATATCTGTCGGCCGAGGTGAACAAGGAAAAATATTATCAGACGAATATCGGACCCGAAATCTTTCAAGGGGACAGCCTCCAACTGGCCATTGACTCCGGTGACAACAAGAACATCGGTTACGACGAAAATGATTGTGAATTCGGTTTTACCAGACTTTCCAATGGTAACGGTTACGCCTTTTGCTGGAAGGCCGGGACCAGTGGTCGGGAGGGTGAACGCAAGGATATCAATGTCGCCGTCCGGAGTGCAGCAGGTAAAACATATTATGAAGTGCTCATTCCCTGGAATGCCATTTCCGGATTTATACCTGCTGGCGGGAAAAAAATGGGTTTCGATCTCCTGGTCAATACCAACGATGGAACCGGACGGGATTATTCCGAATTAACCCCTGGTATCGGCGCCGGAAAATGTCCTTATTTCTATTGCGATCTAGTGCTAACAAACTGATAAATCATGTTATTTGTTGGTGTTTCAGGAACTTGAGGGTTGGATAGCTGACTGCCGAGGTACTCACCCACCTCTACCCAACCCGGAAGTCCCGAAACCGCGGCCTGCGCTACTGCTACTATTTCAACGGAAAGGGAAAGCAGTGTTATTTCGATAGTCGGACTGCTTACGATGGGGTGGCAATTCATTTGTAATCATACAGATTGCAAATCCGACTTAGGCTGTTCCGTTGCACTCGACAATCTAAGTAACCGAACCGCGAAAAACCGACCTCCACCCCTATTAATAGCCCATAAAGTTTTGCTTGGATACATTCAATTTTATTACTGCACCTTTTGCCTGGATATTATCTCCAAAGTATACTTCTCCCCATCTCTGGCCTGACCTTAATCCGGGTATTTTCCCTAGCACCACCTGATACATAAGGTAGGGACAGACATTGAATACAGCTAAACCGCGGCTATCAGTCTCGACAAATTTGCGACCTTGGAAATCAGGTTCAATGTATACTATGACCCCAGCTGCAGGCTTTCCACTATTATCAAGCACAGTTATCCTGAGTTTCCTCGCAGGCTTTAGTAACAGTTTCAACTTGCCATCAAGCAGTGTTTGAAGATCAACGGATTCTGCTATACATAAATGTCTTTTCTCGTGATATGCTTGAACCTCAACTGTACTCCGGGACCGTTTGGCCAGATCCGGACTAATCCCAATCTCGAATCTACCATCCAAATCGGTTTCCGCCATTCCGTAACTAGGGCTCATCAAGTTATAAGCTTGATACGCGAATTGATACTCGGGGAGATTCACACATGCACCTCCTAATGGTTGTCCAGCCTGGTCAACCACATACCCAATAGCAGTCTCCACTTTCTGCAAACATAGATCAACCCCATCAACACCGTATTTGCCCACTTTTACAGTTCTACTCCTGGATTCGTTATATACATATGGCCCAAAATCCCTATATTCAACCCGATACGTTTCACCCGGGAGGACTTTGTGAGTATAAAAGCCTAAATCATCAATTTTGGATGCTCTTGGTCTAGGCCATTGATATGATATAGGCTGTAGTTCAACTGATCCCTTAACTGCCTGTCTTGTCGATGAATCAATCACTCGACCGCGTAACAACACAGTCTGTAGTGCGACCATCTTCGGCACCTCAATAGTCTTCCCCTGCTCAGCTCGCACTTTCATTAAGTTTTTCACTATCGGTCCATTCATTTCAGGTATACTTATCGAGTAATTGCCGGGTGGGTATAAGTCGAACTCGTATTCTCCATTATTACAAGTCTTCGTCCGTCCACCACCGCCCAACCCATTGGCAAAGACATCAACACCCGATATGCCCCTACCATTCTGATCAACCAACCGTCCATGGACTCTGGCAGAAGGCATCATCACAAGATGACCAGCTTTTTTATCGTCACTGTAATACCTGGGATACTGGGAATAGCCACGCTTGGTCGCCTCAGTCCACAGCCCGCAGCCAACTGGAATACCAATGAGCTTAAAATCCCCTCTTGAATTAGTTATTGCAGTCGGTAGTCTCATTAAAAGCCTCAGTGATTCAAGAAAAGCCTCAGTGATTCAAGCCTAAAAAACATTTCATTCGACATCATATGTGTGATACTGACAGTAACCCTGCCCAAGCCTTTCTCGTGTCGGTCCACAACTCGTCCGCTAAAAGATCCAAGTTTGAATGCTGTAATAGAGAGATTGTCATCTACAGTTCGTGGATCGATGGAACCGATATTTTTATGTATGTGAGTGAGGGTATTACCCAGATACCTGTCCGGCAAATAGGCAACAAGATCATATTCCCATTCCCCTACACGACGTGGTAATGACTTGAATACAAACCGACCATCTTTACCAGAGATAGTAATATCACGAATATACGGCTTCGCTGGAGGTTCAAACATAACTGATACCGCATACACCTTAATACCAGGTACCGGTATACCATTTATATCTTTCACTACACCTTCAGCTCTGAATGCTGCCTTCACCGGTGATTCAACAGCATTTCTATCCACTGTTCTCATTTTCGGTTGGATTGTTGAAATGATTGTCAGCGTTGTAGCTAACAACAAGATACATATTGCCCCACAAACTAACAATCCCGGCTTCATGCTATTCACCATGTCTGAGAGCCTCCTATCGAAAACAGGATATCACGTTGGTGTTCGGGATTTGAGGATCACGGACAATCCTATTTTTTACCTATCTATCAAACTGCTTCTGGAATCCAGTTATATGGTATTTTGGAAGCTTGAAGGGTTGGAGGACTATCAGTCTTAGTAATCATCCGCCTCTACCCAAACCGTAAGTCCCGAAACTGCTGTCTGCATTAATGCGCATTATTCAAGATTGACTCAGCTTTTGTCCCTGCTTCCGAACATGCTAATTAATAGTGGCAATCCACTCACCATTTACCCTCACTCTTTCACTCTTTAATCAAACTGCCGAAACACCAAAATGAGCTAAGATTAGGCAAATACTTTTATTATTTCGCTGCAAACTCCACCCATTTGTTTCAGTATTTCAGCAATACTGCTACGGAATTCACGTGTTCTGAATTTGTCCATCGGTGGGAAGAAATCGCCGTGCGGAGTCCATATTTCCTGTCGCAGCTGTGTGAATCTTCCATATAGCGGAAGTAGTTCTTTTGCAGGCTCTATATTGTATAACTCTGCGCCAGCCCGGACGAATATTTCCGCTGCACTGGTACATACGTTACAGTAGGGTGAACAGTGTAAATCCCAACAGATGCCGCCCAATTCCTCATCGGTCTTATCCGTAAATCGGCTTTGATCAAGAAGAATGTCCGCCCATTTCTCAAAGGCCGCCTGCCCAAACACATAACCGTCGGCTGGCGGTAATGCCATAAAGTAGGGAATACTATCAATCGCCATTCGATAGATTTCATCCAAATCCGGCCTTTGTATTGGATCACCCACAAAGAACAGTCCAAATGTGGCATCAAGTCCATTGGCAATGGCGGTGTAACCGTCGCCGTCAACCGTCACTCTGTCCGGTCCTGGATAAATATTGACATACAGCAGGTCGTTTTCATCATACCCGCCGATCAGACACCCTTCCGGCATCAGATCACAGTGATTGCCATTTCCCATTGTCACATTACCCATACCCCATGCCAGCACCGGGATGCCTTTGTCCACGGAAGCTTTGATGGCATTCATCGCTGCTCTGAAATCTTTTTGGATCTGTGCATTCGATAGATAAATGCAGTCACAGCCGAATGCTGCATATGCTTTCTTAACCACCTGGGGCATAAAGAAATAGTTGGTAAAACCGCTGTCAGAGGGTTTATCGGTTGCATAAAGCACTGTGAACATGTCGCCAGTGATAGCAGAGAAAAAATGAAACCCATTATTGACCTTTTCTCGCCCGATAGTTTTTAAAGCTTCTTCATCTGCTCCTTTCGCAATTGCCACCGAACAAATGGCTGAAGCGAGGAAATAGTTCTCCCAGGGCTGGATACGGCGATAATCTAAAATCCGATTTGAAATACGCGGTGGTTCACTGCCTGTAAAGGGATCGGCAATCGTATCGGTCGCAAAAGCGGCTTGTTGTGCAATACTTAAAATCTCGGGTCTATCTTTCGAGCTATTGCTTTCGGGGCCTGCTTTACTTTCCTCAGGAGTTTTACTCATGATTTCACATTCCTTTCTGATAATGGCGTGTAATAGTCTGGAGCCGAACTGCCTACGACAAGGCATCAGATCACTTGCAAATATAGGATATAGAAACCTAACTTCAGCAGTTCCATCACTCAGTATATGAATATAATCAATTCCCCAGCAGTTTTAAGTCCTCATATTCCTCTGATGTGCTTTTATAGTCAGCGTCAAAGATGACCGGGACTCCGAGGTTCTTGAGCCAGGGCATCTTTTTCCAATGTAAAGCTGCAGGAGAATGTGAATCATAGCTTTGGTTATAGGCATCTGTTGTACTGCTGCTCAGGAGAACCATTCCCAGCTTATCTTTCAAAGTATCTGCCATTTTTTCAGAGTTATCTTTTGCAGGGTCCATATGCCCCAAATTTAGAGCCATCTTGATATTAGGACGGTCCACCTGCGAGATAAACCAGTTCAGTTCTCCAATCTCTGCTGTAACTGACTGCCATCCATTACTTCCGATCGGCCTGTATGGATGGTGCTGTAGATAGACATTGTAGCCGCTCTTGCACATCCACTGGAGTTCTTCAACAAACTGTTTCTTTGCATTCTCAGGATTTGCTCTGGTTTCCTGTAGTCTGTGAATACTGACAATAATGCTGTCACTGCCAATGGCACCCATCTTGCTGAACACATCGCTGAATATCTGGCGTGTTTTATCATATGGAGGCAGGTAATCATTCAACAGAACCAGGTCCGGATATAAATTGAGACCGGAAGTGAAGTCAACAATGACCTTGAGCTTTTGCATTTTTATCCAGATGCTCTCTGTCTCAATTTCCTGCATACTCCTGCTTGAGAAATAGTGATAATCTACTTTTACTCCACAGTAATTGTTGAAGAAGGTCGGCCTGGATAAAATGGCTTCCTTAATAGAGCAATCACTACGTATAGTCAGATATTTGCCTTCAGGTGCTGATTCGGGTTCAGGAGCAGGCAGGAGATGCAAATTCTGTTCATTTACCTTGACCCGGAAAATTCTTATATCCCCTCCTGAAATCTTTCCAGCTTCATTGGTATCTTCGCCGGAAAATCCTTTTGGCCAGCAGCCTTTTTCTCCGTGCTCTACATCCTCTATTTTGAGTTCTTCTATTGATGTAATGTTGCCAATGAAGCTTCTAATCTTGAATGGTTTGACTGTAAGGTTGTTATTGTAAACTCCCAAAGTATACTCACCTTTTGCACGCCTGCAAGTCACAAGCCCCAAGCCCTCACCGACTTCGAAGAGCCTCTGGGCATTCATTGCATCTCCGAATGCCTTTTGTGCCTGCTTCAGGAGAGCATATGGTTGGACAAGAGGATGGTCTATTTGAGCCACGTCAGCCTGATACTTTGCTCCGGTTGCTGCAAGACCGTATTCAGATGCCAGCAAAGTTATATGGCCTTTGCCAACCAATAGCCGGACAACGGTGGGTGTTTTCCCACACCGTGCCAGAACTGCGGCATTTGGAGCAGTTATATTGGTTAATCTAAACGGCAGGTCCTCTTTTTGGACGGTGGAATCGTTCCAGGTTACTTTGGTTCCGGATGGAAACTCGGTGTATGAATTACCGATTTTAACTTCAGGCAACAAGCCATCTACAACGTTGGCCGATGTCAGGACAAGTTCACCGCCCAGTTCGACGTATTTTCTAAGTTTGCCTGCAAGTTCCGGATCATTTTTCGCCAGGTGTCCGGCAGCTATGATAAGCGGATACTGCCTCAGCACATTCTCTGAAGCATCTGAAAGCAGACAGTCAACTGTATCCCCAAAAGGAGTCGGTGCGAGGAAGCCCTTTTCATTGTGGTAATAGCTGGAATCCTCATAACCCGGGTATGCAAGTGACAGGAGAGAGTGGGTCAGATAGTCTCCGGACTCATATGGCATTCCACCCCAGACCTGATAAATATTGCCGGTGTATAGATGTCTTGGCATTGCCCAACCGGAATAGAAATCCATCAAAAATGCAGTTGATGTATGCATTACACCGGGTTGGCCGTATTTTTCTATCCACTTAACTCCCTCAGCCTGAATTTTGCCGATTGGAGTCAGTTCAAACTGGTCAACATAATTTCCGGTATTTGTTTTATGGATCAGCCAGCCATTCTCAAATCCGACAGCCACACTGTTATACAATATATGTGTATAAAGGAGTCTTTTCAGAAGCCTCAGGCTTGTCCCCTCTTCAGGTCCACTCTTATATCCACCATCCGACTGCGTTGTATCATAGCTCTTCCAGCCCCAGCGATTGAATACCGAAGCGTTGCCAAACCAATGGACACCATACTGCTTGCCGGCTCCCCTTATGAATGAATAATAAACCTGGCTGTTTGGCAGTCCCTGTGCAGTTTCCGCTCCAATTAGTGCATGGTTGCCCTCTTTTATCAGATAGTGTCCGTAGCACAGGGAAACAAGAGCGCTGAGGTGATTGTCCAGATCATTTCCCAGTCTTTCAAAATGTCGCTGGAAGTTCAGATACTGCATGTAACGATTGTTGAACGATGGACACTGCTGGGGAGAATATCCGCCGATGTACCGTCCATCCTGTTCGCCATTATCCAGACCCAGAAAATGATCTCCCAGTTTTTCTTCTATATGCTTTGTCAGTCCAGGTGGAGGAGTGACATTAGACCATTCGGCAACAGTTGAGGATCCGGGAACATAGCCCCACAGATTGAAAAGATACAGGTCTCTTTTCTTAATCTCATCTACCATATCCCCTATCTGCGGACTGAAGAGGCAGTATATCACCGGCCAGATAACTCGACCAAGCTTGTATTTATCTACATACAGGTTCAAATCGTCCCGCCAACTACCGTCATTCAATGAACGGAGTGCACAGAACTGGGTCTGGTTGTTAAATGTATCCCAACCAGGCACAGCAAACGGCCGCCTTTTATAATTCGGATTGGACTTTACATCCAGCAGGTATGGGTAGCACGAAGGAATAACACGTTGCTCTGATCTACCGCTAAACTTCTGAGGAGTATCTTTTGCAAAGGCAATGCTTGCAGTGCAGATTATTACTAGAATTGCTACTAAACACTTCAATATCCGACTCCTTGTGGTTGAAACACCTGCCTAATATTAATACAACTTCCTGCTTATATCAATACGGGATAGGCTTCAGACTTCGGGCTTCAGGCTTCAGGAAGGAAAGCGGCGTTCGGTAACTGGTCTGACTACGATGGGGTGTCGGATCATTTGCAAACTTGAAGATTACTAACCCGATTTCGATTGTTTTGTTGACTCGACAAGCGAACAGTGTTGCGCTAGATTATTTCAAAATTAAAACCAATACACGTTATTTATGCCATTTTCTATTTTTCACATGATACAATACACAAGTGGAGCGATTAATGCGACACATTCGTAAGTTTACTATGATCAATATGTTCAAATCACAGTTTCAATAAATTCACACGATGTCTTCCATCACAATGTCTTCGGACTCAACACTGGAGAATATAAATGATTAACAAAGAAGCGAGTAAGATGCGTGTCGGAGCTAAAATTGTAGCTTGCTGCTGGTTGCTGGCAGCATTGTTTGTGTTATTTAACCTCATACTCTTTAATAACGGCCCAGATATTCCTGGATTCATTTTTGGGATAACATTGGCTGTTATACCCTTAGTAGCTTCACTGGCTGTCTTATATGGTGAAAACTGGGGTCTGTGGATACTCGTTGGATACTCGTTTATTGGGATCATGTCCAATGTTGTTGGACTCTGGAACCTGTATACTTCTCCACCTTACTCCGGAGATATACTTCCTGCTCCGGATCCGAAGGAAGGCATATATCTATATATAGTTGAAATCATTCTGATGTTAGCAGGTTTGGTAGTGCTACTGCTAAGCAGAAGAAAATCCATCAATTCTACTGGTAAGAAGGATCAAACAATGCTCAACACTCAAGCACTATCTCGATACAAATCGAAGTGGATTGTTGGTGTATTGATTCTTGTATCTGTTGCTGGATACTTTACAATATCTGCATTGCAAGCTAAAAAATATGAAAACATTATAAAGTATTCCGTGGAGAGTACAACTCCGGTATCAATACCACAATCAGCAATTCAAGGTGTGGCAGTTTCAAATGTGGACCCCAATCGCCCATTGACTCAAACCAATATCAGGATATGGAAAACCGGAGAACAAACGATACGGTGCAGTGACTTTTACGAACAACGTATCAGTATTTATGTGCCAGCCGACTCTCAAATACTTTCCTATAAAACAATTAAGGCAACTGGAATAAATGCTGCACCAATGCTTGTATCCGTAATGCAACCTGCCGGTAGACGGATTTTTGTTGTGTTTGATTATCTAAAACCCAATGATGGTTTTTTGGTGCAGATTATCCATAATGGCAAACTCACTGATGATTGGAGAGTTGTGGGTATGATAGGAGAATTCTACCCAATGGTTAAGGTTGATTATGATATAAACACTGTGCCTCTGGCTCTTCGTTGAGACAACCGAAGGGATAGGCTTTAGACTTTAGACTTCAGGCTTCAGGAAGGGAAAGCAGAGTTCGGTAGTCAAACTCAGCGGAGCTGTTGAAATTGGAGGACAAATCGTTTGAAGACACGCGGACTTCAAGAACGACTTCGCACTCGATAACCGAAGGAACTAAACAAACGATTTTCTCCGTATAGTTAACGGGAGTATCCTGTTGCTGATAATATTCATATCATGCTGTCATATGGGGGTATAAAATTGTTTTACGGATTTCCCAAAAGGACATCAGGGTACGCACCGATTATATTCATAGTGGTTTTATGTATCCTCTGTTCACTTCATGTATATGCAAATACGGATATCCCTCCTCCACAATACATAGAACTGGCAAAATCCATTGTTATTGGAAAGATCACCAGGATCACAAATCTCCCTGCGACCATATCTCCTGGACCGCGGTTTGGATATGCTACTATAACAGTTTCGGAAGTGCTAAAGGGTATTCCAGTAAAGACTGTCAAAAGGAAATGTATCACTTGGTTACCACCAGAATATGCATCCAGTCCACACGCTCCAACTGTCCTCAATATAGGAGATTATGGCATTTGGATTATTGGGTCTGATGATCCTATGTCATTGGAATATGCTCAAGGTTTTACTTCGGTAGAAAGAAAACCTGAGATTGTAAGGATGATCAAACTATTTGCTAAACGCAGGTGGTCAAAACCGGTAAATGGACTGAGAGCATGGGCAGCACCTATTGATATATCTACTAACACGAATCCTGTTGTTATTTTTCAAGTGCAAAACGTTTCAAAGACTGATATCCTTTTACCTGACGTGAATACTCCAGGCTGCATAACTGCTGATGTAAAGGATGGGACAGGTAACCTCCATTTCGCACTCATTCCTAAAAAAGAAGCATGGAATGATGAAAGTAGGATAATATCCCCTGGCGAAGTTGTATACCTTTCACACATATACATGGAGACGAGACTAACGAATGGTATGCATACCGTAAGCATTGCATGTCAGAGAGGGCAAGTTACTGGATTATCTAAACATGTGCAGGCAAAACAGAAAATCCTACTAACATGGACTGGCAAGCTGAGAGCCCCTTCGGTTAAGCTTGTTATTGTGCAAGAAAAGCGTATGCTGACACCTCACAAAAGATAGGTATTACATTGAAGGGATAGGCTTCAGGCTTCAGGAAGGAGCACTGGTGAAGATATAGCATCGGATCGCATTAAATCATACTTAGTTTTAGTTCGACTTCGGCTGTTTTGTTGCACTCGATAGGCGAAGGAACTTTGTGTTGAAAGGAGTCAATCCCCCTGCCCCCTTCGCCAAGGGGGAATTGAGCAGGTGCTTCGAGTAAAGTCTTTTTCGTTTTTATCGTGTATGGCAGGCTGGAAGCCTGCACCACAATCACATCCCCCCTACCCCCCTTCAAAGGTGGAATTGGGTTGGTGCTTCGATTTTCAAATGTGCGGAAGGGAATCAATCCCCCTGCATCCTTCTCCAAGGGGGAATTGGGTTGTGCTATTCATAACGGTGGAATTGGGTGGTGTATCTACAGGTCTAGTGTTGGGATTGGTTTGCAGGCGGTTTTTACACGGTCTTCTGATATTGCGAAGTAGTCTTCGGCCATTTCGAAGCCCATGAAGTCTATTCCCAGTTCAGCGCAGGCGAGGGCTGAGGTACCTATTCCAAGGAAAGGGTCCAGGACTCTGCCGGTTTTTTCTTTGCCGTGCAACCTGATGCATCTTCTTGGCAGGTCTATCGGGAAAGAGGCCGGGTGTGGGCGGTCTTTTTCGCTGCTGTTGATTGTATCATACGGGATAAACCAGGTGTTGCCTCTGCAGTGGACTGCAGATTCACCGGAACCCCATCTCTTGATGTTTGTTTTATCCTGGTAAGGAACCCCAATAGCTTTCCGGTCGAGTTCTACATCGTTATTGTGAGTGAAATGGAATATAAACTCCGCACAGTCGTTGACAAACCGTTTGCTGTTGATCGGTTTGTAGTGCCCTACAACGACATCTGAAATGATGCCCGGGTAGTCCCCAACCTCAGATTTGAGAATGGCGATGGACTTTACCCAGTAGATCGTGTTCTGCAGTGCAAAGTGTTTGCGCATAACTCCAAGCAGATCAAACGGCACATACGGGTCAGTGGGTTTGGAGCCTACATTTAAAAAGAATGACCCCTTGGCGTCCAGGACTCTTTTGACCTCTATTGCCCACTCGTCCATCCACTGCAGATATTCCTCTCTGGAGGAAGTATCATCATATTCGCTGTAACTGATCCCCAGGTTGTATGGAGGTGAAGTTACAACGACATCGATACTGCCATCATCTATAAGCGAACGCATGCCTGCGATGCAATCTCCATTAACCAGAATAAGCTCTGAACCTGCCGGTGAACTGAGACGCGCGGTAGGAAACGTTGGGGTTTCAGTTATTACAGAAACAGTTGGAGCAACCTGCTCTTTAACCACAGGCTTCGGAGTTTCAGCTATTACGGCTTCTTCCCTGGGTTTTGGTTCGATCAGCTTGGGTGTGGTAGCAGGTTTGGGTTCTTTGGCTGTTGCTGGTGGTTTTGGCTTGTTCTTTTTCTTTACGCCTTCATTGGCCAGCGCATCAGCCCTTGAATTCTCTTCACGCATAACGTGGAGTATCCTGGCTTTCTTAAAGCCTCTCAGAACCTCCACTGCTTCCTGGTATAAATTGATCAGCTTGGGAGATTTGACCTGATACTGGCCATTTAACTGCCTGGCCATAAGCTCGGAGTCTGTTTTAACCAGAACCTCCGAAGCTTCCAGGAGAACAGCTTCTCTCAGACCAACCAGTAAGGCTATATACTCAGCTTCATTATTGGTAGTCTTTCCAATATATTCGGCTATCTCTCTGATTATTGTGCCGGTTTCGTCTTTTATAACCACACCGACACCCGCGTCTCCGGGATTCCCCTTGCACGCACCGTCGGTGTGTATGGTTACTCTGAGCATTCCTTGGAACTCAACAGGATTCTGCCGCAGCTTTCACAAGTCTCATATATTGTCCCGGACTCAAGCGCCCTGGCGATATAGTGAGTTATTGAGACATGGCATGCTTCACAGCGATTATCAACAACAAGAGCAGCACCAGTATCCCCTACCCGCTTGGATATAGCTTCATACCTGGAGATCAGTTCTCTGTTGGTAACCTTGGTCACACTGGATTTACGGGCTGTCATCAATGAAGCCAGCTCTTTTTCCAGTTTGTGTCGTGCTGATCCTTCTTTTTTGTAAGCAACATCATATCTCTGCCGCCATACCTGAGAGGCATTGGATGCTTTTGCAAGCTTCTCTCTCATTGCAGTAGCAGTTTCATATAGAGCCAGCAATTCCCCATCGATCTTTGACCTCTGCTGTTTCAACAACTGAATTTCTTTTTCAATCGCGGTCAACTCTTTTGGGTTTTTCACACTGCCGTCATAATAACGCTTTTCGTAGTCTGCCTGCTTTGTCTCCAAAGACTTCAGCCTCAGTTCAGCATCTTTGATATCGGCATCTTTTTTTGACAAGTCCGCAGTAGTAGAAGCAACGGCACGATCCGCAGATTCCATCTTCCTTTTGAACTCATCAGACGCAGTGATCTCAGCCAGCTGCGCCTTAAGTACAGCAGCTCGCTTATCAATGCAGTGAATTTTATAGACAGTTTTCAACTGCTCTTTCAATATATACCTCCGACCCATCCGGGTAACGAAGAATGAAAACCACGGTTAGGTACATAGTGATTGTACCAGAACCGAGCCAGCTTTACAACCGGAGCCAGCCAAGGCTATAATATCCTCGGTAATAAGGAGTATATAAACCGTGAAAATCCGCATAGCCATAGGGTCAGACCATGCTGGTTTCGACCTCAAAAACAATATATTTGACGCTATTTCCAGCAACATCTCCTATGAAGTTACAGATATGGGCACCCATACTCCGGATTCCGTAGATTATCCTGATTTCGGAGCCTTAGTGGGCAGGGCTGTTGCTGCAGGAGAATTCGACCTTGGGATACTGGTTTGTGGAACTGGTGTCGGCATTACGATATCAGCAAACAAAATCAAAGGTGTACGCGCAGCTTGTGTCTCCGAACCTTACTCAGCCCGAATGAGTAGAGCCCACAACAATGCCAACATAATAGGTTTTGGCTCCCGTGTAGTCGGACTTGGCCTGGCTCTGGAAATAGTTGAAGCATTCTTGCAAACCCCTTTTCAAGCAGGAACTCGACACGAGACTCGTGTTGATAAGATAAACGCGCTTGATTGCGCGCGGGAGGAAGTATAACAGTGTCTGCAGATCAGACCCAATCAGATTTGCGTTCCCTAATGAACGCCCCACTCAGTCAGATAGACCCGGAAGTAGCCGGGATTATCCAGTCGGATATCAAGCGGCAGAACTCGAAGATTCTACTCATCGCTTCTGAAAACTATGCCAGCAAGGCAGTTATGGAAGCCCAGGGTTCAGTCCTGACCAATAAATATGCTGAAGGCTATCCCGGCAAAAGATATTACGGCGGATGCGAGTTCGTTGACCAGGTAGAAACCCTCGCCATAGAGCGTGCTAAAGAGCTGTTTGGTGCTGATCATGCAAATGTTCAGCCTCATGCAGGTTCTCAGGCTAATATGGCTGTATATTTCGCTTTCATGAAACCAGGCGATACTTTTATGGCGATGGACCTTGCCCACGGTGGACATCTGACCCATGGAAGCCCTGTAAACTTCTCCGGTATCTTGTACAATCCGGTCCATTATGGTGTGACCCCGGAAAAAGAAATACTTGACTATGATGCGATAGAGAAACAGGCCGAAGAGTGCAGACCAAAGGTGATTGTCTGCGGCGCCACGGTCTATCCTATGATCATCGACTTCGAGCGCTTCAGGAAGATTGCTGACAAAGTTGGTGCAATTCTTATGGCGGATATAGCTCACATTGCTGGTCTGGTTGCAGGCGGAGAGCATCCCTCTCCAATCCCTCACTGCCATGCTGTGACCTTTACAACCCACAAGACACTCCGCGGTCCAAGATCCGGTATAATCCTGTGCAAACAAGAGATAGCTAAAGCAATAGACAAAGCAGTATTCCCTGGTCTTCAGGGTGGTCCTTTGGAGCATATTGTAGCTGCGAAGGCAGTTTGTCTCAAAGAGGCAATGCAGTCCAGTTTCAAGGATTACCAGCAGCAGATCAGAAAAAACGCTAAAGCATTGGCAGATGGTTTGATCTCCAGAGGGCTTCGATTAGTCAGTGGAGGCACTGAGAACCACTTGATGCTGGTAGATGTGACTTCTCTCGGTATTAACGGAAAAGTCGCACAGGTTGTCCTTGACGACATTGGAATAGTAGCAAACAGAAATATGATCCCTTTCGACAAAGAAAAACCTATGATTACCAGCGGGCTCAGACTAGGAACTCCCTGCGTAACAACGCGTGGTATGAAAGAAGCCGAGATGGATATCATAGCAGACCTGATCGTCCGTAGCCTCAAACATACCGGAGACTCTGCGGAAGATACGCAAGTCAGGCAGACAGTCGCAACAGAGGTCAGGAACCTTACAGACAAATTCCCGGTATATGATTAAATGAGTACAGGCACCGCAGCATTCATAGCAGTAATATTGAGCCTACTGGTTTCGTATCTACTAACGCCAGTCGCACGCAAATTTGCCATGCGATACGGAGTTGTAGCAAAACCGGGTGGACGCAGAACGCATAAACGCCCTACCCCACTACTGGGTGGGGCTGCTATGTATATGGCTTTTGCGGTGACGTTGATTGTGGCTTTGGCACTGGACAAAAAGCTGTTCTTTGATCGAACAGCAGGTGGGGTCCTTGTAAGTGCGTCATTCGTGGCGATAGTTGGTATGCTTGATGACCGCTATGAGCTTCCAGGATGGGTGCAGGCACTTACCATAGTAATTGCTGGATGCATACTGTATATGTTCGGTGTAACAGTTAACTCCATCACTTATCCGTTCCGTGGTGGTGGACATATTATACCGTTGGGCTATCTCGGTATACCGTTTACAGTTATATGGATCCTGATGGTAACGAAGGCTGTTGACTGCATGGACGGAGTTGATGGACTTGCAGCCGGTATATCCCTGATCATCTCTCTGACCCTGCTATTGATGGCGCTAGCGGCAACTCCTAAATCTCCGGAAATGTTGAATAGTGTAAAGCTGGCAGCGATTATGTCCGCTTCCCTTGTTGGTGCTTGTCTGGGCTTTTTGAGGTTCAACTATACTCCAGCCAAAATTTTCATGGGCACTGTAGGGGCTCAGTTCCTTGGGTTTATGCTGGCTGCGATATCCCTTGTTGGAGCATTCAAGATAACTACCCTTGTAGCGATCGGAGCTCCAATCATTGCTCTGGGAGTTCCGCTGGGTGATACTGCGTTGGTGGTAATCCGCAGACTGGCTTCAGGCAAGAAGATCAGTGAAGCCGACCGCACACACCTTCATCACAGACTAATGGACAAAGGCTACAGCACCCAGCAGGTTGTATGGACTGTGTATGGTCTAACAGCACTCCTGTGTGCACTAGCCTACCTGCTTTTTGTTACTGTGAAATAACTGCAACTCTGTTCGGACAGGATCCACCTCAATTCCCCCTTTGAAGGGGGAAGGGGGATGTGCGGATTGATGATAGATACTACGGTTTTTATCACATCCCCCCTACCCCCCTTCAAAGGGGGAATTGGGTTAGTGCCCGACTCAAAGATAGAATAAGGGGAATAGAACTAATGCCAAACCGTGCCCATAAGTTTAAGATCATGGCTGTATGCGGCACCAGACCGGATACGGTGAAGATGGCTCCGATTGTCAACGATCTCAAGCAGAGATCAGACAAAATTGACCTGACGTTGGTTGTTACCGGACAGCACCGGGAGATGCTGGAGCAGGTGCTGCGGGCATTTGACTTGCACCCTAACTATGATCTTCACGTAATGGCGACAAAACAGACACTCACGCAGTTAACTGTGAGAGTGCTCGAAGGACTTGATGAACTGATCGCCCAACTCTCTCCCAACCTGGTTCTGGCACAGGGTGATACATCATCCACCTTTGTCGCAAGCCTGGCTTCTTTTTACAACAAAGTCCCATTTGGACATGTGGAAGCTGGACTCAGAACCGACAACAAGTATGATCCATTCCCGGAAGAGATGAATCGCAGGTTGTCAGCCGTAATAGCTGATCTGCACTTCGCTCCAACGCCTACAGCCAAAGCAAACCTGCTGTGGGAAGGCGTTAAAGAAGCGGACATTTTCGTTACAGGTAACACAGTCATAGATGCTCTACTGAGTATATCTCAGCAGGACTATAAATTCGATGACCCCGGTATTTGCGAAGCCATAAAATCCGACAAGATGATACTGGTAACAGCTCACAGACGAGAAAACTGGGGAGAGCGTATGGAAGATATCTGCAAGGCAGTCCTGCAGATAGTTGAAGAAAACCCGGAAGTAAATGTACTTTTCCCTGTCCATAGGAACCCTGTTGTAAGGGAAACCGTATATCCTTTATTGGAGAACAAACAGAGGATCACTTTGATTGAGCCGCCAGACTACGTGCCGTTTGTGCATTTGATGAAGCATTCATACCTGGTGCTGACAGATTCCGGTGGTGTGCAGGAGGAAGCGCCATCTCTTGGCAGACCTGTTCTAGTCCTTAGAGAGACTACAGAAAGACCGGAAGGCGTAGAGGCCGGCAATGCAAAACTGATTGGCACGCTAACTGAAAACATTGTAGCTAATGCTAATATACTACTCAGAGACCGGGCTGCTTATGACTCAATGTCACAGATCAGCAATCCATATGGAGACGGCTCTTCAGCTGAGAAAACCTGGCAGGCTATCTCAACTAGATTCGGCATTTGAGGAATATGCAAGACAACAACAATAAATCAAATCCTTTCTGGATAGGTATTACAAGTCCTTTCTGGATTATTGCGTTGAGAGTGTTCATTGCTCTAGCGACGATATATGTCGCCTGGAGAATTCAATTAATACTGGTATCCATTACGATCGCAGTCATACTTACTTACATTATGCTGCCAGCAGTCGACTGGTTATCTATGCATATTCTGATCCCAAAGAAGTGTGATGAGATTCCGCCAAACAACGATACACAAAAAAAACGACCTAAGTTATGCCTGAGATACAGTGACAGGCGGTTGATAGCAACCATTGTTGTTTTCTTCGGATTTATGGCAATTTTGATAATTGCTTCGCACAGGCTGTTTGCTCCCTTCCAGGACGAAGTTGCAGACTTCAGGAAAAACTCACATAACTATGTTGCAACAGCAAAAACACAGATTGGAAATGCCTTTACTTTATACGAAGATGCAGTACCTAAACCTGTCAGAGATTGGATCGACAATTTGGACAAGAGAAACCTTGTCGATATGGCGAGTGGATACCTGCAGCGAATGTTAAAATTCGTGATGTCATCTGTCGGAATTGTTCTCGAGCTGTTTCTCATACCTGTATTAGCATTCTATTTTCTTTTAGATTATAGATCGATTACCAGCGAGATATATGGGGCAGTACCACGCCGCAGGTTAAGAGATGCTCTTCGAATTGGACGCAGATTGGGTGAGATTCTGCAGAGCTATGTAATAGGACAGCTAATTCTATGCACAATAGCTGGTGTATTAACGGGACTGTTTTTATGGGCGCTCCATATGCCGTATATCCTGGTACTGGCATTGTTTGCAGCAATAACCAGAGCAATTCCTGTGATCGGTCCTGTTGTTAGTGGTATTCCAATAATTCTTGTTGGCCTTGTCTGTTACCCACAATCGTATGTTCCCCTGGTTTTGCTGGCATTTATCACAACGATGCATTTTGCAGAGAGCAAATTCGTAATGCCCAAATTGATTGGGGACAGGCTTCACCTGAGACCTGCGGTGGTGATTATAGTACTGCTCATTGGAGCTGAATTCTTTGGGCTTATAGGCATGTTCCTGGCTGCTCCGGTCACAGCTATAATAAGGGACATAATACGCTATTACTACATACTCCCCAGGCGGAGTAAACAAGTCAACCCGATGGGAGAACGATAATTGCATTACATTGAAGCTATTTTCCTCGGCCTGATACAAGGCCTTACCGAGTTTATACCTGTTAGTAGTTCAGGGCATTTGATAATAATACCTAAACTGCTTGGCTGGAAAGACATGGGCCTGACCTTTGATGTAGCCCTGCACCTGGGAACCGTAATTGCCCTGATTGCATTTTTCTGGAAAGACTGGGTCAAGATTATCACTCAGTTCTATGCACATATAGTTAAGAAAAAAGACTATATTGAGATGGAATCAAGTGGTTCATACGGCAGGCAAATGATACCAATAATCGTTGCCTGTGTGCCGGCTGCTATAGTTGGATACAAGTGGGATAGCTACATCTCAGAGCATCTGCGTAACCCATATCTGGTTATTATACCTATGGTGCTCATTGGATTAGTGATGCTTCTCGGGGAGAAACTGGGACGCAGAAACCGACCAATGGGACAGATGACTTATAAGGACTATATAATAATCGGTCTGGCACAGGCAATGGCTCTATTCCCCGGTGTATCACGCTCAGGAGCAACAATAACCACTGGACTTTTCCTGAACCTTGAACGAGAAGCAGCAGCAAGATTCAGCTTCCTTATGTCCATGCCTATAATAGTTGCAGCTGCTCTGCTTCAGTTCCACAAAAACTTCATGAAAGTCGGAGTACACGGCAGTGAACTTGCTGTATTTGCAGTAGGACTAGTAGTTGCCGCAATCTCAGGCTACCTGGCAATCAGATTCCTAATGAACTTCGTTCAAAAGAAATCTCTAGCCGCCTTCGCCATCTACCGCTTCGCCTTCGCCGTGCTGGTGCTGCTGATTTACAGACCATAAAAGAATAAAATCAACCACAGAATACACGGAAAGAATTAAGGCTTGTTGATTACATTGCTGTGAATGCAAACTTAACAGTTAGCCTCCTACCCTGAGGAACCAAGGATCTGCTTTTCTTGAGATGAGTTAATAGTGGATTCCACACTATGCTCACAATGACTCTTTTTCTTTCCGTGTATTCCGTGGTTATAAAAGCATCAGTCCAGATAGTGTATGCGGTCTTTGTTTTCTTCTATCAGGCGGGCGTTGTATTCTTCTCCGCCGTCCAGGTTGGCGCTCAGGTATACTGGGGGTTCTATTCCTCTGTCTACCAGTATACTGACTACCTCACAAATCATGCTATTGACTATCGCTACTCCGGTAACAGTAGATAACGGCCCCACTTTTTGAGGGAAGCCCGGGATCTCTGTTACTGCATCTCCATAGGGTGAGCAGTTGTCTATTACTACATCACACAGCTCCATGACTTTCTTACCACTCGGGTGTCTACTGGTGACGCCTGATGAGTAGTCGATGGATGTGATGCAGATGGTCTTCATACCCATTTCTTTTGCTGCTGCTGCCATATCGATAGCTACAGCATTCCGGCCTGAAGTGCTGGCTATTATCAGGACATCTCCTGCCTTTGCAGGACCAGAGGTTAGAAGTGCGGCTCCCAGTCCTAATACTCTCTCCAGCTTGCTGGTTTGAGTCATTGGGCGGATCATAATGTTCATCCCGTGTGGGTACACGGGATTGATCAGCATGAGTCCACCTGTCCGATAGACCATCTCTTCAGTCAGAATAAACGAGTGGCTGGCACCGAATGAGTATATGCTTGCTCCTGCCTGTATGGCATCGGCGATCATAGTGGCAGCTTCAGTTGTCTTTTCAGCCTGGGTATCTCTGACAGTCTCAAGAGCTTTTATGGCTGCGTTCAGGTATACCTCAGAGGACATATTAGTAACCTCGCTCGTTATACTGGGCAATGGCGTTATCATAGAACTCTTTACCGCCCTTGCCATTGATGCTGATGAATGTGGTGGGAGCGTTGCCCGCAGCAGTCATTTTCTCCATAACCCGTCCCCAAATCAACCAGCCGGAAACGACCATCGAAGCTCCGGAGACTGGCAGCATCTTGTTATCCATCCCGGGAATCTCAACAGCAGCATCACCATATGGAGCACCATTGTCTATCACAACATCGCATACATCCAGCAGTTTCTTGCCGGAAGGATGAGTGGACTCAACATTAGCGGTATATTCAAGTGAAGTGAAGCCAATGACCTTGACTCCCATATCTGCGCAGGCGATTGCAAGCTCAACCGGATAGCGGCTTTTGCCTGAGACCGATCCAATGACCATAACATCCCCTGCCCTGACGTTTCCAGCTTTTAGTGCGAAACGGACGGTTTCCAGATCAACTTCAATCGGTTCCGGTCTCTCGCGGTCCTGTTTGCATTTCGGAACTCCGGCATTGACGTTGAAGTTGAAACTGAATGCCTGGACTACAGCGAGTCCACCAGCCCTGTTGAGGAAATCGGCTTCGTTGCTGTGACCAATAGCTGCAGTGTAGATCATACCACCATTGTTGATGGACTCTATACAAATGTCTGCTGCTTTCTCTACGTTGTCCAACTGAGTGTTTTCCAGATGGTCGAGGATACCCCGGATTGCGTTAAGATACTTTACAGGAACCATTTTCAATTACCTCTCTATTCATTACTCAAATTATATGTGTCATCCTGAGGAACGAAGTATCTGCTTTATATAATATACGCTTATAAAAGCAGATCCTTCACTGCGTTCAGGATGACAATTACCAGATTCATTTATTGGTCTTCGCGGACATTAGTGCGGGAGCGCCGGACAGCAGCCGCAGGCGCTTTTCCTGCCAGTCTGTTGGATCAACCTGCTTTAGCATCATCAGGGCTTCTCCTACAACGTTCGGCATATCGAGTCGAACGGGTCTAAGACCTGGAGCGAACCTTTTTGCCAGCCTGCAGAGTTCTTTCCAATATATATTGGACTTTGTGCAGATGCTTCCGCTGCCTACAAGAACATAGTCCTCATTAGCTATTCCCAAACGGTCAACTACATCATAAAGAGTTTCAGCCAGACCTGCTGCAGTCTGCCGGAGTATTGTAATGGCAATCTTATCACCGGCATTTGCCATCCGATCGACAACCTTTGCAAGAGCTGCTATCTCAGATCTGTCGTGGAACTGGAGCATGTAGTGGACGAGGTCGTAGACACTCTTTTTCTCAGAAGTCCCAAGGCAGGTCTCCAGGACTGGTTTTACCAGATTTGTGGCGTGTCTGGGATGAAACTCTGAACGGGCAGCGGCACGGATTGCCTGGATACCTATCTGATATCCACTTCCATAATCTCCAAGGTTGGGGCCAAATCCATCCAAATGCAGCGTGCGACCGTCTCTGGTCTCTCCCCGGATGAACGCCCCAGTACCAGATAACGCCACAATCCCGCAGGTCTCTCCGGCTAATGCATAAGCTCCAGTATATTCGCCAACACTGAGCTTGTTAAGATGGCATTCATATGGGAATATCTCACCCATTAAGGAACCATATCCATGCTTGATATATAGTGTATCCGGCCGGTAGTCTCCCATTGCCTGTTGGATAGCTGATACAATAGATTCCTTACTGCGACCGCCCCCCATAACACCGTGTCCAGGCAACTGGGTACTGGCATCGAAACGCCCCCAGCCTATAGGGACTCCATCTTCCTGCACCAAAATCGATTCCGTCTTGGTGCCTCCGCTGTCTACTGCTAGAATATATCTCATGATATTACAACCTATGTGTTTTTACGGTATTCGGTTTTTATATTTTACTTATTGGAAACCAACAACCCAATTCCCCCTTGGAGAAGGGGGTCAGGGGGATTGATTCCCTTCAAAACCCGCCAGTGCCCATCTTCAATCCCCCCTTCTCCAAGGGGGAATTGGGTGAGTGGTTTTCTGTAAGATAGTATTTATCCGCACATTGGGGCTGAACATATTGTTCAGCCCCAACAGTGCCGTATCCGTTATTTTAGCTTCAATCAGTAGTGCAGGACCACCATCTGATGGCAGACAAGTTTTTCCTGTTCTATTGATATTCTGCCATTTTCGATCTTTATCGGCAGTTCGATTCCCTGGGGTTCAAGAGTTATCTTCTTGATCTCTTTAGGAAGACATACATCGACTTTAACGTCGTGCAGCGGTAGAAGTTCCTCAATTACCTCAACCGAGACCATCCGCTCATCTGTAGCTGTTGTGTGCATCCCACCGGTAGCTCCACGGGAGATAGTGTTGGCATACAGCAGGTGCAGGATGTAGCGGTTCTCCTCCGGCTGCTCTTTGATGCTGACTCTGGCAGTTGAAGGCATATTGGTCTTCACTGTAGCGCTGCATCCAAGAATGGAATTAATCACGTTGACTGCATACTCTTTGTAAGCTACTGCGCCCATTGCATAATAGATGGTGAAGACAGGATGTGCCAGGTAAGTGATGTTGCCTTTGCTTACTCCTGATGCAAACTCTGTTGGGCCTGCGCTTGGCGCGTGCTGATGGCTGCAGAAATGCTTCCATGTCCTGTTGAAGTATGGGTCGCAGATTGTCCCCAGGTTCTCTCCATCAGTAACTTTGATTCTCTGGCTCTTTCTATACATAACCAGAGGGCTCTGTATGAATGAGGGAGCAACCTTATCTGCAAACTGAACGAAGTCCGGACTGAACTCACTCTCACCGAACCAGTCAGCTCCTGTATCGAATGCAAATCCTGATCCGTCAGCTTTAAGTCCACTGGCACCAGTCAGCAGAAGTTTTCCGCCACCTGCCAGGTAGGCATCTACTTTGGCTTTTAGGACGTCATCTACCAAGACCCCATCTGGCAGGATCATTAGTTTGTATGGAGCAAAGTCGCATTCTCTATCGAGTAGATTAAACAGGAAATGACCTTCCAGCAGTACTCTGGAGGCACCAGTCTCTGCATGCGAACTCTTGAACTCAGCTTCACTGGATAGAACTCCGATGTCGGCAACACCTGTAACGTTATCACACCAGGCTTCTTTGGCTTCAACATCTGCATATGCTTCACCGATCAGCTTATATGTGGTCATATCAGCTTCACCGGACGGATGCAACTGGTCTCCAACGCTGCACTTGGATCCATAGGCCAGCATCGCAGCACACTCATATTTCAGTGCGTTAGGATGCTTGAATCCGCCGAACTCTCCCCATGTGGTATGGAACTTACCGGTCATTCCCAGGAAGTCCAATCCAAGGTTCTGAACATAGTTCGCGGACATTGGGAAGTGATCATATCCCCATCCACCGGTCGGCAATGATTCCAGCTCCAGGTGGCTGAAATGTTTGAGTATATCGCGGTTGCCTTTGGTCACGTGGCCGCTGTTGTGGAAAATAGGGTAGTTAGGGTTATCGCACTTGCAGGCTTTGGTGGTTTCTATATAATACTGGTTCAGACCGTGCTGAGAGCACTTCGCGCGATGTTCGGGCTTATCGGCATCAAGACCGTTCTTCTCCATATAGTCCAGGCAGTAGGTGCAGCAGCAATCACCCTGGAAAATGATATCCAGGAAAATCCCGTCTCCATCAGGGAAAAGCCGGACTGCCTCACGGATCTGATCACAAAGATATGGCAGATATGGGCTGTTGAAACACATAGACATAAAGCCAGCTTGATGGATAGGTCCGCACCATCCGGCATATGCTCCTTCATAGGAGAGTTCTCTCCATTCAGGATGCTCATAACCGGCTACACTGTCGACACCTGCAGAAAGGTAGATCGGAACATTGACCCCTATCTCTTTGCTGGCATCAAACTGCGCTCTGAGCAAGTCAAAGTTCAAATTAGGGTGAATCTTTCCAACGTTAGTTGGATGGTATGACCAGCCATGATGGCATTTGGAGAATGTAGTGATCGAGTTAACATGGCCGACCTGCAAAGCTTCCTGCCACTGCTTCTTATCGAACTTCTCTCCTATCCCGGGAATATGGGGAGATGTATGGAAATCAAGGTGTATCTGTCTGAATCTAAGCTTATAATTGGACATAGAACCCTCTCTTTGATGTTTCATTTTTATTTTGAGTGAACCGCTAAACACGCTAAATACGCGAAACGGATGAGTATTAACACTCTTCATTACGCTACGCATAATGAGTATTGATGTGAGTTTGTACTTCCCACTTCATCATCTATGATTCTAATCTGAAACAGCTATTACGGCTCTTACTACTCCGTCACGTTTACTTATCATCATCTCCATTGCTTCCCCAACCTGTTCCAGCGGGTAACGATGGGTGGCGTAGGAGGCGATATCAATTTTCTTTTCGGCAACCAGTTCCATAGAACGTTCAGTAGTCAGGTTGCTTCTTCTGACAAAGACAACGGTCAATTCCTTGCGGCGCGACGATGATGCATCAAAATGGTAGAAATCTTCATCCGGAATGCCAATTACCATCACCTTGCCAAGCACTTTGACCATGCGGGAGGCATCAACGGTGGACTGCTCAGCCCCTGTGCATTCGAATGCTATGTCTACACCGCGCTTGTTGGTAAGTGCCTGCACAGCAGCAACGGCATCGGAATCTCCAGGATTAACAGCATCAGTTGCCCCAAGTTTAAGCGCCAGTTCGCGACGCTCTTTTATTGGTTCGCTGACAATGATCTGAGCAGCGCCCAGAACTTTTGCAGCCTGGATGACCGACAAACCGATTGCACCAGCACCCATCACCAAAACTGTGTCAGTGGGTTTTGCCAATGCAAGGTCTATAGCATATACTCCGACCGCCATCGGCTCCAGCATTGCGATCTCATCAAAAGACATACAATCAGGAGCTTTTAGTGCAAGATGAGCTGGCCAGCAAACGTATTCGCAGAAACAACCATCCGTCGGAGGAGTTCCAAAGAATGGAATATTCGGGCAGACATTATAATGCCCCGCCAGGCAGAACTCACATTTCATGCAGGGTTTGGCAGGCTCTATAGCGATTCGCTCCCCTACTCTTTCGTGAGAGACATCTTCTCCCACTGCAATGATAACCCCAGAGGCTTCGTGCCCGAGGATCAGCGGAGCTGAAAGGACGGTAGAACCTATGCGTCCATCTCGATACCAATGTCCATCGGACGCGCAAACTCCAACGGACTTGACTTGTATTTGCACTTCACCGGGCATCGGCTGCGGCACCGGCTCATCGTGCGTGCGCAGATCACGGAGCCCGTGCAGTCTGACAGCTTTCATAATACGAATAACACCTTTCAAGAAACCATTTGTACAGCAGTATACCCAAGCGCACACAATGCGCGCGCAAGCTACCATCTGTAACCAAGGTACATTAACACGGGAGGGGATGTATGTCAACGTTTGAATCGCGGATTTCGCGGAGGAACTTGGATTTCGCGGAAGGGAAAGGGTCTTTGATAATGGATTAGTTGTACGGTAAATGCCAGATTTCATTGCGTGCAGTCCGCGATTCAGGAATCCTTTGATGTTGCATGTCTGCCTTTTTCATTTATCAAACGCTTGACCTCCACTTTTTGCCCTCCGAAGTTGATCAGTAGAGCTACCGGATAATGCGAGGCCTTGAGATATGACAGAGTTTGAATAAAATCTTCAGGTTGTATACTTGATCGGGCCTTGATCTCCACCAGGCAATTATTCACTATAAAATCCACCCGCCGGGTATCAATGTGTACACCTTTATAATATACTGGTACATTTGCTTCTCGAGTAAAATCCAATCCTGCAACTTCAAGTTCACGTGCTAAAGCGCGCTGATAAATCACTTCTTGAAAACCAGGACCGAGTTCTTTGTGAACTTCAATAGCAGCCCCAATAATTCGGCGGGTTAAATCACCAAAATCATATCCCCTTATAGAATCGACAGATTGAGCCATGCTATTCTCCTTTCATTCCCTTTTTGAATCGCGGATTTCACGGAGGAACTTGGATTTCGCGGAAGGGAACGGGTCTCGCGTAATCGATTACTTGTTCGGTTTATGTATAATCTCATTCCGCGTAATCCAAAATTCTCCGCGAAATCCGCGATTCAAAAGCACTAGTTAACACATTATATCCCATGTTTTCTCCAACGGACTCTTTTCTCCATGGGAACTCAGTGTTGCAAGTTAACGTATTCATTTCTATGTTAACCCGTCTTTCAAAGCGCAAAAAAACTATGCTGTGTATAGTTATTGGATTATTGATTTCACTTGGGATGTATCGATGTTGGCTGCATTATATACCCATTGATGTAACCAATAATGATGTATTTTTGCAGGGACTCCCTAAGATACTGGATGGTCTACGGATTGTGCAATTATCTGACATTCATCTCGGACCATATGTGCCAGAAGATCTAGTAAATAGAGCTGTAGATATTGCTAACCGATGTAATCCGGATATAGCTGTGTTGACAGGTGATTATACAAGTATTTCCTCCGATTACGTAGACAAGTGCATGGAAATCATGGCAAAACTCAAGCCAAAACACGGAATCTTTCTGGTCCCAGGTAATCATGATTATTTGCTTGGAATCCAGGCATTTCGTGAAGCAGTCAGCAAACATGGGCTTGAATTAATAATGAACAGCTCAAGAGAAGTAGTGCCCGGATTGTATATGGTCGGAATTGATGATGAGACTGAGGGACATCCGGATGCAGACAGGGCTTTTAAGGGCGTGCCTACAGATTCAGCAGCAGTTGTTATAACACATGAACCGAGTACTATACGTTTTATTAAGGATAGAGATATGCTCGTGCTGACTGGACACACCCATGGTGGCCAGATTGGTATACCATTCATCACGCGCGAGTTCATTACCAGGAGTTACGGATATAGGGCTGGATGGTACAGAATTGGTAAAAAACAACTATATGTAAACCGTGGAATTGGATTCAGTGGAAGGGTCGCTTTCAGATTCCGCTGTAATCCTGAAGTATCAGTATTTATATTGCATCCTGCGAAGGATTAGAAGCCAGGCAATACAACAAAACCACTTTCGGAGAAATGCTTGTCATAGGTGAACACATCTCTTATTGTAAGTTTCCGCAATATGGAAAAGTTAACACAGTCAACAACGTTCGGTCCATTTCTTCCGGACATCATTAGGCCACTTATGCCAGCATTATGCAAACTCTGATCAACCCACTCAACACGCACAACTGGCAGTATTTCCTCTATGAATATTTTGAGAGCGTGAATACCGATCCTTCTCTGCAGAAGAGCACAAGTCTCCACTACAATGTAATTGGAAGTTAGCACTAACTCTTCCTTATTAAGGAGTTCCAACCATATGCAGGAAGCACTATGGTGATTCTGGTCTTCGGCAACAAGAACAGCAATAAATGCTGAAGTATCTACAAAGACGCTCATTCCGAATATATCTCCTCCAAGTAATCATCGGACCTTTCGGAAAGATCAGTGAAATCAGAATGTATTGAACCCACAGCTGCAATCGCACGACGTTTTAATACGTCCTTATCGGGTGGACACTTCCCTTCAACAACATTTTCAATGGCACGGCGTACTATTTCCGCCATCGATATCCCTTCATCAAGCGCTATTTGTTTGAGAGCTTTCGCCTGCTTTTCGGTAAGCTGTATTTGTGTTCGCACCATGTTATTCACCTGATTACATGTATGCTATTATGATAACATGCTGCATAACAACAGTCAATCACGATAACTGCTCAGAGTTGCGGGGATATTTTAATCTGACCGATCAGTCAGCTCGGACAGATCGGTCAGATCAACAGCTTGTATACTCTACTGCTTCTGTAATTCTAGAATCACCGGCTGATAGGCTGGGATATCCAGTGTTATGCTATCTCCTGTGGTTATGGTCTTTGGCTCGGACCATTTGTCTCCCTGCCAGACCAGCATTTTGTATGCTTTGCCTTTTACAATCGACCAGTCTTTGTAGTTCAGCTTGAATGATGCATGCTTGACTTCAGCAGTGATGTTAGCAGCCACTATACCCAGTTTACCATCCGGGCTTTTGTAAGCTTCAGCAAGTACCGGGTTCAACATTACGTTTGGTTTATCTGCAAACCAGCGGACACTCTCCAATGGTCCAGCTGAGACAACCGGGGTCCTCAGGAACTCTCCATACAAAAGATAATTCTGTCCTGCTCTACGAGCGTGGGCACAGCTCTTCAGGAAGTCTACCTGCTTCACGTGGTCGGCATCCATCATATCTCCCTGGTCAAACTGGATCCACCCCAGCTGCCTGCCCCTGGTCAATGCAAATCCTGTCCTTGCAGCATAACATTCCATATGCCAGTCTTCGTCCCTGCGCATTGTCAGACCAAGTTCCACTGTGCAGTCTTTCATTATTGCCTGAAGTAATGGAATACTGTCAGGATTCTGGTCTGAATGAGCAACCAGCTGAGCATCGACTATATCAGCATATGTCTCTGAAATATTCTCACCGGTTAACATCAGCTGACGGTCCGGGAATGACTGCCGAACTCTGTTTATAACCTCACGATAGCCATCAGCCAGATAGGTTCCTCCGCAGCCTTTGTGCTCGTGATTGGTGGCATAGCACAAATAGGCGTATGTATGCAGCTCATCGAGATAAACGCCATCGGTGCCGTAGTCTTTGAACATTTTGGTTATGATGTAAACCAGTTTATCCCGCCAGTATTTAGTGCCGGCACACATGGTGTACATCTTTACCCGGTCGTTGATGATGCCATCATAAAGTTTGCCTTTAGCATCCGGAATAGCCCAGGGTTCGGCGTTTTCGGTGGTCCACATAGTTGTCAGTGAATCGAACAACCTCATATTCATGTAAGGCATGCAGTGGACTCCGGACTTCTGGAGCTCTGCTACTGCCTCTTTGAAACCCGGTTGGGATGGGAAATAGTCCGGATAGCGGTAGTCGTGGTCCTTATCTTTCTGCCACATATACCAGTGGAACGCAATATCTTCACCAAGTCTTTCACGTATAGCTTTGAGCCTGGCAACATGGTTGACCATTAGTTCTTCAGAAGGATTTCTGTCCTGTCCCTGATACCAGACTGAAAGATTTTTGAACCAGTCTGGTACACCTTTTCGGGTCAGGATTGGACTCCATCTCGATTGTTTGGAGGCCCATCCCCTGTAGAGCTTAGCTGCATCATACCAGTCACCATTAATTGCTCCGATAGCCACTCCATATGGCATCGACCATTTGCCATTTGATTCGCGCCCGTCCGGATAGTGAATTACACTCCATGCAAAAGACTTTCCACCAGGCATAGGGAGTGATTCATAGGTTTTCCTATAACCCCGGTTGTCCAGAGTGGACATCATCAGGCTCTGTGAGTTAATTCCATCACAGTATGTAAGCAGTTGAACTGCCATTCCTGGTCCTGGATATTCGATAAAACCCTGAGTCAACGGGTTCTTCGTCCTTGGCTCTGTAAATTTCATTCCCGAGAAGACTGGCCCAACTATATAGTCGGTCTTTTCTGTACCCTTTCGAGTGCTTCCCAAACCAGTAAGGACCGGAAAGCGTATCTCTCCCAATTTCAACGGTCCTATTCCGCTGATAGACATATTCCATCGGGTATATTTAGCTGTCGGATCCAGCGAGATGCTGACAACGACATCGACGCTTTTCCAGGCAGGACTCACTGTGCATTTGTCATAATGCAGCTCCAGTGTTGTAGTCTTTCCATTATGAGTGATTTTTGTATATCGATCAGTAGCTTCAAGTCCACTGATGCTCCAGCTCTGTTTTGTCTCAAACCAGTTGTTAGGTTCCTGTACAAATCCAATCCGGAATAATGGCCAGCCTGGTTCTGTTACCATGTTTTCTTTACCCGGAACCTTTAAGCAAGCCAGCGTCAGGTCTGAAGCATTTATTGATACACTGGTCTGAGCATTGGCCAGGACGTAATAATTGCTCCCACCAACAGTCTGCTTACCGCAGAAAACATCGATATTAGGAGCGGCTGAAACAAGGGCCGCCGACATTAATATAAGCACCAATACAAAAAACAGTTTTGCTGATAGCAATTTCATCTAATATTCTCCAATGTAAATCCCTATTTGCTTATGATGAATACGGCAGTATGGCAGTTGAATCCTTCGTGCGAATTATATCGTAAACTTCTGTGTTTGCTGGGTTAATAATCAATACGGCACGAAATGAAGGATATTTCGAGTTGAGGCATTAACAATATTCATAGGTGCGAGTTTGGTGTCTGTCTTGTCGTCCGGCCCGCATTATTCATGATTGAATCAGCTTTTGTCTTTACTGCCAGCCAAAAGCGAAGTTTGGTAAATAATGCGGACTAGAACTGTAAACGGTGTTTGTATTGTGTATTATTTAGCGCCTGACTGAGAGGCTAATATAAGATGAATTGTCCACTGTGTGGTAAAGAAACTATTGAAGGTTCGGATTTCTGTACTTTTTGCGGAACTGATTTACGTCAGACCCAGGTTGAAAACACTCCTCCAGCTGATTTTTTACTGGATAATCCGTTAAACAGACAGAGTGCATCAATAACATGTCTGGTATGTGGTAAGCAGCTCATAGAAGGTTCTGATTTCTGCACTTTTTGCGGAACCAATTTAAAAATCGCCCCCTCAGTGGCATCAACTGTATATAGACCAGTTCCTTCAGTTATACCAGACAGCATGAAGAAAACTAATGGAGTTGCTATTGCTGCGTTGATCTGTGGGATTATACCTACTATATTTGTAGGATTCATCCTGTCTATTGTGGCAATTTTCCTGATTGATGCAAACAGAGCAAGGCAAAAGGGTATGAACCTGGCTGTTATCGGTGGAATGCTCAGCGTCTTGTGGGTTTTTGGTATATTTTTTTCAGCTTTTTATTTGACAAAAAAGGAAACTGGAGTGGATTTGGGGAAGACATTCACCCAAAGCATGAAGTACGGTCCGGTTATCGAAGCCAAAGGTGCTTTGATACTTGCATGTGTCCCAGCTGACATTGCACAACAACAACGGATTGGTCCTGAAGCTCTTAGACTCAAACTTACCCAGGCAAGTGAAATCATTGAGAAACGGATCAAGGATTCGGGAGCAGCTGCAGGAGTAGTACCGACTGTTGGTCCAGATTCACTGATACTCGCAATACCCGGTGTCAACGACAGGCAGAAAGTCATTGATATTGTAACTTCAACTGATGGAATGCCGCTGGCACTCAGAATAGTTCGCGAAACTAACAAGAAACCTGGTGCTTTCGCAGGTTATGAACCTGACAAAGACCAGCAGCTTCCTAAGCTGAATCATCATCATCGTTGAGGACAATTGCTTTTGCTAAAATCTACAAGCAAATTGATATGGCTTCCATTACTGGCGATTGCCTTGGTTGCAGGTCTATATCTACTATATAACCCAAACAACAAGAGTGAAGAGGCAAAAAACGTAAACGGCGTGGATCTGCTTCTGTCACCTGATACATCAAGTCCAAATTGGCCGGATAACCCAACTCAGCAGAAAGCTGTGCTGGATGCCAGCCGTGTTACAATGCTTAAGAGACTGGAAAATCTGGATTTTGCGTCCACTCCCAGGGTCGTAGTCAAGCAAAAGTATCAGATAGAAGTTTTTCTTCCCGGCATTAAGAACCATACGGAGGCTAAGACCAGAATAACATCCGGAGATGCGCTGGAATTCTACCTGCTCACTGATGTCCAGTCTGACTCCAATCCATTCGGTTTATGGAGAATGAGAGGACCTCTTCACACCGGTGAGGCATTTACCTTTATATCTCCTATTGGTGAACAGATCGACTCGCTCAGCGATACACGAAAGTTCATGACGAAGGTAGTTGGTGTTCCTAAAACGAAACCTGCGTTCAACAGTGATGATTTTCTTTCAAACGCCAAAGCGCTGCGAAGTAAGGACAAGTTTGCCGTGCTGGACCTGGAGTTTAAACCGGAATCAGGCAAACGCTTTGCAGAGTTCACAAAGAACAATATTGGTGGAGTCTTAGCAGTTATCTATGGTGGAAAGCTTTTGATGGCTCCTGAAATACGGGAGGAAATCCCCGATGGTAAAGCTGAAATATCTGGCTTCGCCAATATTGGTGAAGCTGAACGAATGGCTCAAATGGTCAATTCCGGTACTTTGCAAGTGGGCTTCCATATAGATAGAGAAGAAATGGTAGAACCTAACAAGTAAGACACCAGGAATTGACTTCAACCTACAACTCGGAGGAATAAAGATGTACTGTAAGAAATGTGGTAAGGATGTACCTTATGGTGTAGTGGTGTGTGAGGAATGTGCAACAGGAAAGACTCCAACATCAGATTACAAAGCGCCGCCCACTGTATCACAACCCGGCCAGGCTCCCTCCCGATTCGATCAGCCGACCCAGGCTCCGCCTAACTCAGGGCCAATTCCTCCACAGTCACCTTATCCCGGAGGTCCTGGCCCTAATTCACCTTATCCAGGTGCTCCTGCCCCTAACTCACCTTACGGGAACTCACCATATCCTGGGCAACCCTATCAAAGCCAGGCTGCAGCACAGTCAACCAGCGGAATGGCTGTTGCATCACTCGTGGTGAGTCTGGTGGCGATACTGTTCATACCCATTGGGATCGTGGGATTGATTCTTGGAATAGTCGCCAAAAATCAGATTCGTGCCAGCGGTGGAAGACTTGGTGGTTCCGGAATGGCAATAGCCGGGATAATCATCGGATCTCTAGAGTTGGGGCTTTGTATCCTTGTTTTGCTTATGTTCCCGGTATTCATGGCTGCATTCCAGAAAGCCAGACTACAGCGTACTTATCCTGGAACACGTATAAACAAGCTGAATACAACACCAACACGGGTTGATTACAGCTCAATGATACACACTGCAGCAAACTGGCCTGATACTATGAAAGCCCAGGCTTAATGCGCAACTCAACGGCAATACAAGTCTCGTGATTGATATCTTTGTCCGTGCACTTGAATCATAGATAGAGATACCGTAACAGTTCAGTTATTTGCATATTTCCGTTCGTGCTGAGGGTGTAAATACCACAAACATTTACACTGCTTGTCGAAGCACAGCTGTATTCCAACACCCTTCGACAAGTTCAGGGTGAACGAGTTTTATGTCCAGAAAACTGAAATATTACGACATATCAATCATCACACTGATCGTGGCCTGGCTGTAGTATTTGGTCGATCCACGCGGTTGCACACGACTGCGACGCAAATGGGAATCGTAGCATGAGTCCTCTAGATTTTCGCCTGCAGCGAAAACCTGCCGGACTCGCTACGAAGGGACGAAAATATTCTATTTTCGAAGGAATCGCAGCATGAGTCCTCTCGATTTTCGCCTACAGCGAAAACCCGCCGGACTCGTCACGAAGGGACGAAAATATTCTATTTTCGAAGGATCGTAGCATGAGTCCTCTCGATTTTCGCTTGCAGCGAAAACCTGCCGGACTCGTCACGAAGGGACGAAAATATTCTATTTTCGAAGGAGGAATTGAAATGTTCTGCATAAAGTGTGGTAAAGAAATACCGGATGGTGCCACGATTTGTGAGTCTTGCACCAGCAGCAATTCAGTCGCGCCTCCCGACCAATCATCTCCTGCGTTTCAACCACCACCATATCAACGGCCAATGTATATAGATCCGGATTCGGTGCAGTCTACCAATGGCATGGCTATAGCATCGTTAGTGGTCAGCATTGTAGCTGCGTTCTTTGGACTGGGATTTATTGGACTTATTCTGGGGATAGTGGCTAACAATCAGATCAAGGCCAGCAATGGAAGACAGAAAGGATCCGGCCTGGCAATAGCTGGCATTGTAGTCGGTTGTTTATCGTTGATTATCCCTCTTTTTATGATAGCTGGTGTGCTGGGAACTATCCCTGTTCTTCAGCATGCACGTGTTTCTGCCAGCAGAGCATCCTGCCTATCTAACTTGAAACAGATTTCAATGGGAACACTGATGTATATGCAAGACTACGACCAACACTTGCCCCCGGCTGCAAGATGGACAGATGGCACGACACCTTATATCAAGAACAACAGCGTCTTCGTGTGTCCTGAAGCAAGTTCATTAACCTGTGGATATTCATTTTATGATGCCCTGGATGGCGCAAGCCTGAAAAAGATCGCAAAACCTTCGGACACTCCAATGCATTTCGACTCAAACGGGGGGTGGAATTCGGATCTTCCTATAAACAAGGTTGTTTTCAGACATAACGGGGGATATAACTGCAGCTTCGTGGACGGTCACGCAAAGTACATGGGCCCCAGCGGTGGATCAGCACCTGGCGTCGGCTCATTTGGACCATGAAATCATAAGTCATCTACACTCTGTTGTTTATAATCAGCTCTCAGTGTCACCCATAATCAAATACAGTGACCAAAACACGCTGGATAGCTGCAAACCTCCTGGGGCAGGCTTTGTAAGAAAAGTGCAATTAGAAGATGGCAAAAAAGAATCATAAGTCCAGACCCATTATTAGATCGGCAACAGAAGTAGATCCTGATCCTGTTCAGACTACCAATCAACTGGCGGCGGCGGCTCTTGTAGTCAGCATATTGGGACTCTACTTTGGATTTGGGTTTATAGGTGCCGTTCTTGGATTCGTTGCCCTTAACCAGATAAAAACTAGTGCTGGAAGCCAGAAAGGTCAATTACTGGCGAAAGCAGGAATTGCTGTAGGTGTCCTTAGTGTCTGCATGCTTATGTTGGGAATCACGGGAGTAAGACTCCACAAGCCAGGCTGGAAAGCCAAAAATGCCTGCTGCATGTCAAATTTAAAAATGCTGACAACAAGTATCAAATTATATGCAGAGGACTATGATGGGCAGCTGCCGGCTGGTAATAGATGGTCTGATGCGATAAAACCACGCGCGCACAATGACAATCAATGGTTTATCTGCCTGGAGGCAAGATCACTGTCGTGCGGATACTCGTTTTTTAACAAGCTGGATATGGTGCACATTACAAGCATTGCTAAACCCGCAGTAATGCCTTTGCTTTTCGACTCAACAGGAGGCTGGAATTCGGCTCGATCAATAGAACAGGCTGATGCCAGGCATAACGGAGGATATAACTGCAGTTTCGTAGATGGCCATGTGAAATGGTTTGCCCCTCCGAAGAATGCTCCATGGATTCACAAGTGATGGCCGTTAATCAAGCGCCTAACCGATATTAGCCCGCAGGCTGGACTCTCTGCAATCTCGCGTGGAATCTGCTTAAGGTGACCGTAGAGGGATCGCTCCTGCGAAGCTTCGTATTCATTATAATATATCACGGAGGTATTATTATGTTCTGCAGCAAGTGCGGTAAAGAATTCCCTGAAGGTATCACAGTATGTGAAAGCTGTGAATCCAACAACACACAACCTCAGCAATTCGACCTTCCCCAAGAACCTCCACCCTACACCCAACCAGTCTATACAGATCCGGATTCTATGCCAAAGACCAATGGTCTGGCTATCGCATCCTTGGTTGTCAGCATAGTAGGATTCCTGATCGGACTCGGGATTGTAGCAGTTATTCTGGGAATAATCGGACAGAATCAAATCAAGGCCAGTTTAGGAAGACAGAAAGGCAGTGGATTAGCGATAGCAGGAATTGTAGTTGGATGCATCGGAGCTGTGGTTTTTGTCCCGTTGATTTTGGCAGCCGTATTGTTTCCTGTGTTTAACACTGCGCGAATGAAAGCTCGTGACACTATGTGCTTGCAAAACTTGAAAGAGCTGTCGATAGCAGTTTCGACCTATTCACAGGACTACAATGAAAAGCTGCCTCCTGCTGATAAATGGTCTGATGCAGTTGCGAAGTATATCACCGATAGCCATGTATTTTGTTGCGGCGCCGCACGGGAATTGTCCTGTGCTTATTCATTCAACGACAGGCTGAATAAAACGAGCTTGAAAGAGCTCGTGAATGCTTCAAACGCACCGATGCTCTTTGACTCGAAAGGTGGATGGAATTCTGCTTTGCCTATAAGCAGTTTTGACGCCAGACATTGCGGAGGATATAACTGCAGCTTCGCTGATGGTCATGTGAAATGGGTTCTGCCCAAAGGAGCAGCACCAACCGGCTACAGGCGATATAAAACAGATGATAACAAGCTGAACGACTGACAATGAGACGGAGGCATTGGAATGTTTTGTAGTAAATGTGGTAAAGAGTTGCCTGAAGGGAGTACGGTGTGCGAAGACTGTGCAAGTAGTATCCCGTCAAGTCCATCGTTTCAGGACACTTACAAACCTCAATCGGAATATTCAATTCCTGACTCCAGGAACAAACCTAATAATGGTACGGCAATAGCTTCATTTGTGCTGGGTTTACTGGGGATAATTCCATTTGTTGGACTTGTTGGCCTGATTCTGGGCATAGTTTCATTGAACCAGATAAAAACCAGCTACGGTAGACAAAAAGGCAGCGGGTTGGCAATCGCTGGGATTGTGTTAGGCAGCATCGGAACTGCAGGACTGTTCTTTATCCCGGTCCTGGGCGCCATTTTATTTCCGGTTTTTGCCAGAGCCCGTGAGAAAGCACGCCAGTCTACCTGTGCTTCAAATCTACACAGGCTCAGTAATGCTGCCATGATGTATGCGCAGGATTATGATGAAAAGTTACCCCTGGCCGGAAGTTGGTCAGATGTCTTCGCATCCTATGAGAAGGATAAACAAGTTTATACTTGTCCTGCGTCTAAGTCAATGGGTGGTTATTCACTTTATGGAAAGCTGGAAGGTGCCAGTATGGCAAAAATTGCTGATCCCTCCGGCACACCGATGCTATTCGACACAAATGCAGGTTGGAACTCATCTGCCACTATCGAACAGGCAGTCGAAAGACACAACGGTGGATATAACTGTGGGTTTGCTGATGGGCATGTGAAATTAATAAATTACGAAATCCCGGCGGGATTATGAGGAGACAGATTAACCGAACGAATGCCATCCATTTCCACTATTAAAGGAATTGGGTGGCTGCTTTGAATAAGAAGTAAACCAATTCACTCACTCCCCTCACAAACGCCCCTAAAAGCTCCGTGAAAGCAGTTGAACCACATGAACCGACCAGTTTCTCCTCCATAACACTATGGTTGGTTCTGTGAGGATTTATGGATGGTTTATCTGGAGCGTCGATATATAATGCCTCTTTAGCAATCAAGCATATATTCCGACAATAGTCATAGAATGGCAGGAAAACGGGTAAGCTATCAAATATCTACTATTCCTTGGGAGAAATAATTCGATATGCAACATTTCAACTATCTGATGATCGGCGGAGGTATAAGCTCAGATTCGGCTGCCAAAGCTATACGCACCCAGGACAAGACAGGGACGATCGGCATACTGTGTGAAGAACCGGTCGGACCCTACCGGAGGCCGGCACTCTCCAAACAACTGTGGACAGGCGCACCTGAGAGCCTGATATGGCTGAATACAGAGAAGACCGGAGCCCAGGTTATACTCAACAGCAAAGCAGTCAGCCTGAAACCAGCTGACAAAGTAGTTACAGACGAAAATGGAGTGAAATACGGGTATGACAAACTCCTCCTGGCAACCGGTATAGAACCCCGCAAATTGCCATTTGGCGAGGATAATATAATATACTTCCGGAATCTCTCGGACTATACGAGACTGAGAACTCTGTGTGATATGGGGGACGAGTTCGTCATTATCGGCGGTGGATTTACAGGTAGTGAGCTGGCCTCTGTGCTGGCTGATAACGGCAAAAACGTAACAATGATCTTCCCGGAAGACAATCTGGGTGCGCGGGTATTCCCTATAGACCTTTCCAATTTTTTGAGTGAATACTACCGTGACCACAAAGTCACAATACTATCTGGTGATGTCCCTGTATCTGTGGAAAAAGACTCTAACCGATATAAAGTGCTTACAAAGAACGGTAAAGAGCTGATAGCAGACGGTGTAGTTGCCAGCATCGGAATGCAGCCCAACTGTGAGCTTCCAACTTCCGGAAACATTGCATGTGAGAATGGTATACTCGTCAACGAATTCCTGCAGACATCGGATCCGGATATATACGCTGCCGGGGACGCAGCAAACTTCTACAGTCTCAGCATGGAAAAGCGGATGAGATGTGAGCATGTGGATAATGCACTAAATATGGGGAAATGCGCCGGCAGAGCAATGGCTGGATTTCCTGAGCCTTATGAATACCTTGCATTTGCTTATGCCGATATGTTTGATATGGGATATCGATCAGTCGGACAGATAGACTCCCGTATGGATGTCCATGCAGTCTGGACTGATCACTGCAAGGAAGGAATACTCTACTACAGAGAAAATGGTAGAGTCCGTGGAGTTTTGTTCTGGAATATGCGGAAAGACTTAGACAAAGCTCGCAACCTGATGGTAAACAGGCAGCCTATGAGCAATGAGGAGCTTAAAGTGCTGTTCAGTTAAGAAATCTTCGTATAACTTTGCTGTAATCCGCTAATAATCAACCCCGGCTGCAACTGCTTAAGGCCTTATATGGATTACAGCAAAGCTACACACAGGCTACAACAAAGCTACACAGACCGGATGTTCAGATTTCTTATCCACAACCTGTGCATAACTCTGTGGATAACTTCAGGTGCCTGTCTAGGTTTTCACTCTCAACTCTCAAACAAACCCACGCCAATTCACTGTTAAAGATTTACAAACAAGCTGAGTAAATGTGTTCCGTACTGCTCGTAGATAGATCACTTAAGGATACGGGGAATCATTAAGTTCGGTTTGTATATTATTTATATTCATAGACCTGCACAATCATATTCCAGTCCCATAAAGCAGCCACATAGTAATCTACAAGCACTCAACACCCGGTAAATATACCAGGACTGTATAACCCCATAAAAACTGAACAACACTATAAATTGGGTAGTAAAGTATATATTTGCTATATATTATCTATTTTTCATAAACATTGGTGGTATATACTGGAAAATCGTGACAACACAACATATCTACCAGCTGATATAGCCTATGGTATAATGGCTAAACAAGTAATTAATGCAGGTGATGTAACGATGAGAGTAGTAATAGCTGGTCCTAAAGGTTCCGGAAAAAGTACGATTGCTCAGGAAGTCAGTCTAAGACTCGGTCTCAGTGTTGTCGAGACTGATGATTTAATTGAAGATATATATGCCGAAGATACCGGATCAAAGGCTTCTTGCAGAGAGATCTGCCTGGCAGAAGGTGAACCTGCGTTCAGAAAACTGGAACATAGAGCTGTTGAAAAATGCAAAGACCTGGACTGGCGGATTATATGTACCGGCGGTGCTGCGCTTGTAAACCCGGAATCCAGAAGAATCCTGCGCAATAAATCTATCATCGTGCTCCTGACTGCAGACAAAGATATACTCTGGGAAAGAATGAAGGGCCGCGGGCTTCCGCCATTCTATTCCGGCGATAATGGATTTGAAGTCTTCACTGAGAGACTCAACCGAACAATTGAGATCATCTATCCTTACTCGGATGTCTGTGTAGATACTACCGGCCTTACTCCTGTGGAGGTTGCTCAGCGGGTCACTGATGGCATATCTGAAGAGATGGCTACGCGGACAACCGAACCCAACACTATCGGTGAAGCAATCCGGGTGAGTACCTTTGGAGAGAGCCATGGACCTGCGATAGGATCCGTGCTGGATGGAGTGCCCCCCGGACTAGAACTCTCCGAAGAAGACATACAAGCCGAACTCGACCGCCGAAGACCCGGCCAGAGCAGTGTAACTACACCCAGAAATGAACCGGACAGAGTAAGGATATTATCCGGAGTGTTCGAGGGCAAGACCACCGGCGCACCAATATGTTTTGTAATTGAAAACACCAACCAGGACTCCGGAAGATATGACTACCTGCGGGAGATATTCCGGCCAGGACACGCCGACTTCACTTTTTGGAGAAAGTTTGCCATTCGGGACCACCGTGGCGGCGGCAGATCGTCCGGCAGAGAGACAGCCGGTAGAGTCGCAGGCGGAACAGTGGCAAGGAAGATACTGGCGGCAAGGGGAGTTACATTTACAGCCCATGCGTTGGAATTGGGCGGTATTCGAGCAGAAAGTTTTGATATCAACGAGATCGAGCGCAATCCAGTCAGATGTGCTGATGCGAATGCTGCTCCAAAAATGATAAAAGCAATCGAATCTGCACGCGATGATGGGGATTCAGTCGGTGGAATTATCGAACTGCGGATAAATGGTGTCCCGGCTGGACTCGGTGATCCAGTCTTCAACAAGCTGGATGCGTTGATCGGCAGAGCGATACTCAGCCTGGGTGCTGTCAAAGGGTTCGAAATAGGATCGGGGTTCAGCTGCGTCAAGATGAGAGGGAGTCAGCACAACGATCCCATACGTTCCGATGGCTTTATGTCCAACAATGCTGGAGGAATCCTGGGTGGAATCAGCACCGGTCAGGAAATCCTGATACGGGTTGCTATAAAGCCCACTGCATCAGTTTCTACAAACCAGCTTGCATCAACTATCGGCGGCGATGACATCGACCTGAGTGTTCTCGGGAGACACGATCCCTGCATTATCCCAAGGGTCATCCCTGTTATAGAGTCAATGGCTGCACTGGTTGTACTTGACCTGTGGGAAACTCAAAACAGACTGAGGCCCGACTGGGAGAAGTAACCTCACTTCTCGTCTATACCTGATTTTTCCAGGATGTTCTTCAGGCGCTCCTGATCCCGGCGTTCCTTGATAGACTTAAACGGGTTCAGTTTGCTTGTTACACTTTCCTTCGGATACACTCGTATAACATTCTTAGCTTTCGGCCGGGGCTTGAAGTCGAATGGCAGTTTTATTCCTGTTGCGTACCAAAGGCTGAATGCACATCCGAGCAGGGCAAAGACTGCTACTATAAATCCGTCATGTGCAAAGCTGACCAGGACAGAAGCAGCGGAAATGACTGCAAGATATTTTAGTTTTAGCGGTATCACAAAGGCAAACAGAACGCTCTCATTGGGGTTCTTTGCTGCAAATGCCACGGTCATCCCTGCCAAAGGAAGCCAGAGACCGATCAACGGCATATCGTGTCCAGTCAGAATTCCGCCAATCAGCAGTCCCAGTGCAGAGACAACAGTGTTCAGGACCATATAACTTGCATACTTGGCAGGCCTCCAGGAGCGCTCTAGACTTCCGCCTGCTACCCATAACCAGAACATCGCACCGAGAAAACAGAATATACTGCCTAAAACCGGTACCAGAGGATATGTTACGAATGACCACGGACTCATAATAAAGCCCCTGGTTGTAAATATCATATGCCCAAGGATTCCGATACCCAGTTCAAATGAGGCTAAAAGATATACAACCATACTATAGACAATTAGACACATGGTTACAGGTATACGGTCCTTAAGAATCCAGTATTTGGCTTTTTCCCAGTATGATTTGATCGGCATTTACAACTCCAATAACTTTGTAATACTCAGTACTGCATACTATATCTTCGGCAATATTCAATGCCAGGCTTATATGCAAGTCTACTTAATCTTCAAAGATCAATACTCACTCACTTTCACAGTTCAGTGTTATGAGTATTGTGCAGTTAATTACCAGTATACCTGAACTGTCACCTCTCTCAGCAATAGTTCAGAACTAACTCAATTTGTTGTATAATGGCTTGGTAAGTAATCAAGGATTAGCGGGGCCATATTTATGCAATTCGATAAACAGGCATTTTTTCAGGAATATGAGCAATATTACTCCCAAACCAGCACTGATACTTCAGTCACCAAAGACATGTGGCTTAAATTACTAAACGATGAACAGTCCTCTTTCGTTCAGAAAAAGATGCTGTACCTTGCAGAACTTGATACCTGCAAAGTACATTTGTTCAGGACGAGTCCTTTCTATTATGTGATAGAAGACTCCAGACCCCGGAATATGTGGGGTATGGCTGGTGTCGGAGCGCTGATGCGGGAACGCAACTGGGAACATACCGCCCTGGTTCAGCCTATTATCGATGCATTCAGGGATGAAGCAGCCTTTGTCAGCTGGCAGTTCATCGACTGGGACCACCAGTGCGCCGGTTATGACAATATTCTGCAATATGGTCTGGAAGGTCTCAGGCAGAAGGCGCTGGCAAGACTCAAAACTGCCGAAACAAGCAATCACAAAGAATTTCTAGAAGCTGCAATTGTCTCAATGGAATGCCTGATTGCATTCGCCAACAGACATGCCGATTTGGCCGAAGCAATGCTGAAAACTGAGACTGACCCCGATGTGATTAATCGGTTAACCAGAATTTCCAATACTGCCCGTAAATGCCCTGCACAAGCTCCGTCAACGTTTTATGAAGCCCTGAATATGATCCTTTTCTACAGAGAGGCATGCAGCGGACTCGAAGGCATTGGAGTCAGCATATACGGACAACTGGACCGCATGCTAGCACCCTATTATGAAGCTGACATTGCAGCTGGACGTATTACGCCCGATGAAGCATACTATCTGATTCAATCTTTCATGGCTATAACCGACGCCAGGTTCGACCTGTCCTGCGGTCCTGAAACCTCCACGACTGTGAATATTGGAGGTATGGATCGTGAGGGCCGACCCGTATTCAACGAAGTCACTAAAATGATTTGCAGAGCGATCAAAGACCTGCGCCTGTCTAATCCCAAACTCAATGCCCATGTGTGCGCCGACAGTCCCAAGGAGTATGTCGACCTGCTAGCTGACATGACGGTTTCTGAAACCAATATCCTGGCAGTATTTGCAGATGAGACAAATATTGCCGCCAATGTCAGAATCGGCAAGAGTCTGGAAGACAGCAGGTTGGGAGTAAACGGCGGATGCCAGGAACCTGTGCTGCAAAACACCGAGTCTAACTTCAGAGCAACCATTTATGTGAATCTTCTCAAGCCGCTCCAACTTACCATACATCCTGAGAAGGCAACATCGCTGGATTTAGAATACTTCAAGCTATGTGACAATGGCCCAAAAGCCACGACATTTGATGAATTCTACCAGGCATTTAAGACTAACCTGTCTGCGATGCTGGATTCGATATCGGCTATGGGTGCAGAATACGAAGCTAAAGCCGTCATAATGAACCCCTCCCCTATGCTCTCCTGCAGTGTTGACGACTGCCTGAGCAAGGCTGTTGACATATTGGGCGGCGGCGCCAGGTACAACACGTCAGGAATATCCCTCAATGGCCTCGGGTCGCTCCTGGATTCCTTGATGGGAGTTAAAAAACTAGTCTTTGACGACAAGGTCTGCACAATGGACGAACTCAGAGCCGCATTGGATGCTGATTATGTCGGGTATGAGCATATTCAAGACTATGTCTTGAGACGCGTGCTAAAGTATGGTGAAGATACTCCGGAGCTCAACGAATTTACTGCAATGGTAGGATCAGATATTGCAGACGCTGCTAACGGTCAGCCAAATGGTCGTGGCGGCAAATTCGAAGCAACTCTCTTTACTTACACTATCTTCAAAGTCTGGGGAGGTATGTTCCAGGCAACCCCGGACGGCAGAAAGTGCGGAGCATATTTCACAAGGGGAATGTCACCAGCCGAAAAGAACGCCGGAGTCCTGACATCAGTATTAAATGCTGCTTCAACAATACCAATGGAAAAGTATGCAGGAGGCGGTGTATTAGACATTAATCTGCCAGCCGGAGACAAACTTACTAACGATGTGGTATCTGCATTGATTTACAAATTTGTCCAGGATAATGGGTCAATACTTCAACTTTCGGCAATAGATAAAGACGTTTTACTCAAAGCACAGAACAATCCTGAAGCCTATCCAAACCTGATAGTAAGGGTTGCCGGCTACAGTGCATACTTTAACATTCTGGAAAAAAGCATACAGGACGAGATTATAAGCAGAGCAGTAGTCTGAGTTGTATTTGTCATTCCTACGCAGTGAATAATCTCAAAAGCAGATTCTTCACTGCGTAGGAAGACAATTCACGTTATGTCGAAGGTGTATTCTACAAATACACTACTTGTTTCGGAAATCTATGGATCCTGAATCAATTACAGGATGACGTGGATTTGGTTATAATGCCAGGATACATACTTGACTACATTAGAGTAGAATGGCAGATTATTTACACAATGCCAGGATCACCAAATGTGGGATGCCAGTTTCCAGGCTATGGGACTATTGACTGGACTCTGCCTACTTTGCCGTCTTGCAGCATAACTTTTATACCGTGGGGATGGGACGGGCTGTTGGTCAGGAGCCTTTGCACTATCCCCTGAGTCAGCTTACCTGTGGGCTGATTCTGTTTTTCAACGATATTTACACGCAGACCAGGATGTATTTCACTTCGATTTGGCACAGCCATAATAATCAAATTCCTCCAGTCCGCATTCCTACGGATGTCTTATTATAGCAGAAACACGATAGACAACTTAACCCCGGTAACGGGCCACTCTTGTTGAGTATTATGTCATACTGAATACGTTTCAGAATTCAGGAAAACCTTATAGCGGTCCTGAATCAAGTTCAGGATGACGTGATTCTAATAACATTGAACTGTTACTGCAGGTGCACCAGTTAATAGTTCAGTGTTACTGGAACATAATCCGTTCACCCTGAGCTAGTCGAAGGGTGTGTGCCTGAGTATAGTTTAAGTAAGTTACTGTTAACGCCAACTTGTCACTGAATGCAGTGAAGAATCTGTTATTTCAGCTAACCGAAACATACTACTATGCCGAGATTCTTCACTGCGTTCTGAATGACACATTTGCTGTGGAGGTTTGAAATATGTCCCGGTATCTAGTTGCTGTGCTTTTACTGTTTGCTTGCGTGAACTGTTACTCGCAGGACTGGCAGGATCACCTGTATCTCGGTAACAACGGTCACTGGAGTCAAAGGATTCGGGTGCAGGCTACTAACAATGGATTGTCTGCTGTAACCGGAGAACCTGTCGCTCTCAAAATCGGCAGTGGACCCGGAGAAATTAATCTCACCGGAGTCCTGGCGCAGAGCATCAGAGTATGTGACTCCAAAGGCACTGAGATGCTGTGGCTGATAACAGATCCGGCTGCAAAAGCGATTACTGCCGGCCCTGTTCCTGCGGGCAGTACCTTGACGATTCCCATTGAATGTCCTGCAGGTTCAAAAACTGACTCATGGGTCTACTTCGATAATCCCAGTGCCTGGGAAGTCCCGGATTTCCTGGCTGGTGCCGGAGGATTAACTAATACCGGCGCTGAAATCGGGGACAGCACAAGTCCGTTTGGATGGGCAGTCGAGACCGGGGATACTACACACAAAATGTCGTGGACATCCGAAAATCCCCACTCCGGCAGCAAATGCCTCAAAATGGTAGTCACACCAGGTGCGCAGTCCACATGGCTTTCAGCACGGCAGAGCAATATCCGCATTGTTGGCGGTGCAAAATACACCCTGCGAGGTTGGGTGAAGGGATTGAACACCACCGGATTAGTCGGGTGGTACATCCACGTCGGTAACGACAGCAACACAATGATGATATCCCCAATGCCGACGGTCGGCGGCGGCACTTTTGACTGGACAGAGGTTGTCGCTGAATTCACTGCTCCAGCCGAAGCTAACAAGGCGGATCTTGGCACTGTCCTTTATGGAACCGGTACCGCGTGGTTTGACGATGTAAACCTGGAGACAGCGGCTAAACCCAACCTCATCGCCGAAGCCTTTGCACCCGAGAAAATGAAACTCAAAGAAACCGGCACAGATGCAAAATGGCCCCAAAACAAGAAGTTCGGCTGGAGAGTTCCAGTGACATTGAGCAACCTTGGCGATGTTCCAATGAAACCGGGACTTATCAGTGTAAACCTTTCCGGTACAATATCCCGACTGCGCGGCGAAGCTGATCTAAAGACCATGCGGGTTATGGAGGATAAACGCTTAATCAGCCACGTCCGCCTCGTGGATTCCGTATTATTCGCTGGTCAAGACATCCCGGCTAACACGTCCAAAACTTATTATATCTACTTGCCTTTTGCAACCAGAAGCAAGGTAAGTCTGATCAAAACAGTAGCTGCCATAAGGCAGACAGGTACAACTGAGGACGCTCGTCAGAACGCCAATTCGCAAGTGTTCAAGGCCGCAGAGACATCCAGAGCTGACTATGTAAAATTACTCCATAGCCCTCTAAATCTGGCCAGGAACGCTGACTTCGAAAAAGGTGCAGCTGTACCTGATGAATGGCCCGGAAGCGCTGAAGGGGACAAACCCGTGGGAGCATTCCTCGGATTTGACAGCAATGCACTATTTGGGAAGCAGTGTGTAAAAGTCTCTGTTCCCGCAACATCCAAGGCAGCCTGGTTGGGTTGGCGTCAGTCGATACCAGTCACTCCAGGCAAAACTTATCTATATGCTGCCTGGGTCAAGTGTAAGGATACAGTCGGAGATGGAGTGCAGCTTCACGCTCACATCCGGAACGATAAGGACGAAGTCATCACATATACCGGTACAGGCCCAGCAATCAGCGGTACCGCAGGCTGGACACTGATATCGGGTCTATTCGAGATACCGCAGGGAGCCTCAATCTTCCAGATGCACCTGACAATGCACTGCACCGGTACCGTGTGGCACGATGGAGTCATTTTCATGGAAGTAGGCAGCGGAGCAGTAGGAAGTCCACAGCCTGCAGCATCGACGCAATTAACTAAAGGGCTGACAGCCTGGCCTGTGAATGCCATAAAGAAGGTTTTCCAGGAAGATACTCCCCCGGCTAATATATCATCAGCCCAAATCACAGCAGCAGGGAATGAATATGAACCCTTGCAGATAGCTCTGCGTAGTCCAGCATCACTCAAGCAAGTGAAAGCAATAGTCACACTCCCCCAGGACAAAGCTGGCCATAAGCTCTTTAACGTTGAGATTGGAGTCGTCGGATATGTGCCTATTGATCACGCCACGAGCTACTACTCCAGCACTACTCCAGCATGGTACCGGAAGTATCCCACAACCCTCGGTTCTTCAGATGGATGGCCGGGAATGTGGCCCGATCCTCTGCTGCCCAAAGATACATTCGACCTGAAAGCCAACACCACCCAGCCAGTATGGGTCACAGTGAATCCGCCAAAAGGCGCTCCAGCTGGTGATTACTCCGGCAAACTGAGCTTTGTGTGCAATGGAAAGACTATCAAGCAGGTGCCTTTCACTGTCCATGTATGGGGATTCGATCTGCCTGATGAAATGCACACGGCATCAGTCTATGACTCCGGGCTCAATGACCGGTGGCAAATACCGGGCCAAACAACGGAACAAACTTATTTCCAGTATTGGAAGTTCATGGCCCAGCACAGGTTGTGCCCGGACCACGTACAGCCGGATCCAAATATTACCTATCAGAACGGAAAGGTCATCGCAGACTTCACAGAATTCGATAAAGCTGCACATTACTACTTCGATGTTCTGCACTTACCCCACACTTACACCCCGTGGACCTTTTATATGTTCGGTTGGGGATTCCCTCCTGATGCAAAATTTGGAGAAAAGCCATACGAAGGCGAGTATCCATACCCCGATGCCGACAAGAATGTACTGCGTCCAGAGTTTAAGAAAGCTGTCCATTCTTGTATAAAGGTATACTGGGACCACATGAAAGAGAAGGGTTGGGACAAGAAAGTCGTCTACTACATGAGTGATGAACCTTTCTACAGCCAGCCGGGTACAATAGCTCAAATGAAGGCCCTGTGCCGATTAGTCCAGGAAGTGGATCCTGCAATTCCGATCTATTCCAGCACCTGGGGACATGTCCCTGAATGGGATGGTTACCTGACACTGTGGGGATTAGGACATTTCGGTGGAGTTCCGGAAAGCACGCTCAAAAAGATCAGAGCAGACGGGACGCGAATCCGTTACACCACTGATGGTCAGATGTGCACGGATACACCTTACAATGCGATAGAGCGCCTGCTTCCTCACTATTGCTTTAAATACAACGTGGAGGCATATGAGTTCTGGGGAAGCACATGGCTGACATATGATCCCTACAAGTTTGGATGGCATTCATACATTTACCAGAGTGATACTCCGGGCAAATCATACTATGTCCGATACCCGAATGGTGACGGTTACATAGCATATCCCGGCGCTCCTATCGGCCACAACGGCCCTGTACCATCCATACGAATGGAACAAGCCAGGGAAGGCTCAGAGGACTATGAATATCTATATATGCTGCAGGAGCTTATAAACAAAGCTAAAGCGGCGGGTAAAAATGCAACTATCGGTGAGAAGGCATTGGCTTATGCCAACACTCTGGTAGACATGCCAAGTGCCGGAGGGCAGAAATCCACCAAGATCCTGCCCGACCCGGATGCCGTATTGCGTATAAAGACCGCCGTAGCAAAGGCAATAGAGGCCTTGAACAGGTAAAGGCGACTGTTGAGTCCTGTCATCTTGGAGAGTGAAGGATTGGCTTTTTCTAAATGAACGGAAAAAGCAGATCCTTCACTCCATTCAGGATGACATAGATATGGTTATCAATGCAAAGATATATACTTGGCCACAGTAGAGTGGGATGACAGAGTTCGTAGGATAACAATATATACCCCTGGAGGCTGGATGAAGACTGTTTATGCTGTAATATTGTTTCTACTACTTTCATTGCACGCTTTTGCAGCCCAGTGGAGACATGGGAGTCCAAATGTTCTATCTACGGACCGCTATGGAACTACATATAAAGTAACCATAGGAACAGGAGCTGGCAGGATATGGTATTGGAACAATGCCTGGGGTGTATCATTCCATCCTGGCCAGCAGATGACCGATTCAGAGGACAGTCCAGCTCTCAGTCTCGGTAAATCTGCCGGAGGACATTGCTTCTGGAGCATGGTATTCAAATTCTCCAAACCTGTTTCACGGTTCCGGATGTCCACTCCATACTGTGCAAGTATAGAGCTTGGAGAAGGCGACTTTTACATCGACTACTCTACAAACACTTCCCCGGATTCCAGAGAGATCTGCCGCATTGCGAAGGACTTTCCCGGTTACCGTATAAGCGGAGACATTCCAGTCAGACAATTAGACTGGGTCTCACTCCCAAGGAAAACCACCGAGCTTACAATTCGCTTTGACCTGGACGGATACATCGGTAACGTGGATTTCAGCGGTAAAGACGAAGGTGGAATACTGGAGTATACAACCACCGATTTCTCAGCAGCAGATGCAGCTGAAACCACAGAAGTCAACCTTATCCCGTCAGAGCAGGCAAACGTTTTCTACGATTTCTCTCCTCCGAAAGCCATTATCGGGCTTCCGCCAGAGTGCCTGGCAGGCAAATCCCCCACCCTCTATGTCTATGATTTGGGTAGAAACAGACAGGCAGGAAATTGTATAGTAAAGCCTTTCGGCCAGACTTTCACCGCTGACTTGCCTGATCATATACCTGGCAGCTACGAACTCAGATTGTCAGTACCAGGTGGTGGAGAAACAGTTGCAAAAGACCGGTTTACCATCGTAAAACCGGCACACAACCTGACAATCGAGCAGATGAAAGCATCGCCATTCAGCATTGTTGCCGTGCGGGTATTTCCAGCTCTTGCGAAGAAAATCGGGGTGCATTCAGACCGCGCAGGGAGCCCAACGTGGGTCACCGTATGCAACGAAGGCCGTGGTATTTATAACTGGGGAGAGGATCCTGCCAAAGTTGCAACGGATGCCCTGTGCAATGGTTTGATCGTCCGCCACTCACTCTCCTGGACTCCAGGCTGGGCCCAACTGGATCCGACTCTGGGTATTCACGGTCCTCCAAAACCGGACTGCTTAACCGATTACTCAAACTACTGCAAGGAACTTACCAAACGCACATCAGGGATATATGATCCCGAATTCGAGATATGGAATGAGCCTAACAATGAGCCCTATGGGTCCTGGAAAGGCACATTTGCCCAGTTCGTTGAACTTTGCAACACTGCTGCAGATGCTGTCCATTCGGTCAATCCCAAAGCACGGATGACCCTCGGAACAACCGGTGATGCCGATGTCGGGTATATCAAGAAGCTATTCGATGCAGGGCTGGGTCCGAAGTTCGCTATAGTTGACATCCATCCCTATCGACACACTGATCAAGGTCCCGAGGATGGACTCCTGGAGGATATTCTAAGACTACAGAAAGTCATCAAGGACTATGGCAATGGGCAATCAATCATATTCTCAGAGATCGGTTGGCCTACTCAAACTGTCGATACACCCGGATATATGAAGGTAACTCAGTTTCAGCAGGCATGCTTTTTCTCACGCACATATTTGATCAGCCTGGCAGCGGGAGTAAAACGGGTCTCTCTACACATAATGACTGACTGGGGGCCCAACCGTGAAGATCCGGAACACAACTTCGGATTAATCGATTACTCCGGCAAACCCAAGCTAAGTGTGAATGCTGTAGCAGTGACATCCAGACATCTCGAACGGGCACAGTTCAAGGGTATCCTGACCAGTATTCCTAAATTCTGTCACGCCTGGGCTTGGGAATCTACCTGGGAACCTGCTTCTACATTGTTGACCATATGGGCTGATACTGTCAAAACCGGTAATAAACCGCAATGGATCAACCTACCCGGGCAACCCACTTCAGCTGAAGACTTATGGGGTGGAAGACTCGACTCTCAGCGCCTGCGAAAGTCCGGAAACACTTGGCAGGTATTGGCAGGTGAAGACCCGGTTTTTATATACATAAACCGTAAAACAACACTCTCTATTCTTCCGTTACCAACTACAATGCGACCAAGGCAAACCAGGCGGGTAAACGTTATCCCTTTTCCTTCAGGACAGATAAAAGTAGATGGTAAACTCTCCGATTGGGGAAAACTTCCGGTTTGGATAGGCAGTCATGGAGGAATGAGTGCCGGTGCGATGGCATTCGCGGGAATTGGTCGAACAACAGCCATAACAGTTGAAAGTGTCAGCCGCTTCGGTGTTGGATATTCCCCGGAAGGGCTGCTTATAGCAACCCGGGTTGACGATAAAACTCCGGCAAAGAATGATTTTACTGGCTGGTGGATTTGGGCAGGTTCTTGCGTGCGGGTGTATATTTCAACGGTAGACAGCAGGAGATTTCCTTTTATGTCCACAGACCACTTTCAGTTCGGACTGGCGCCCGTCACAAAGAACGGTGGACCTGCTCAGGCAGCACATATCAGTTCGTTAACAAAGAGTGGTGTTTCAACGGGCAGTATAATTACAGGGGCCAAAGTGGCATCACTTCAAGGTAGTAACTACTGGACGGTTGAGGCGGTTATCCCGTGGAATTACTTCGGCAAACGTCCCAAATCCGGTGACCAGTGGGACTTTGATATTGATGCCGGTGGACGTGTCTGGAATGGTGGCGAAGATGATTGGAACAACCCATTGCATTGGGGACGTATGGTATTTATGGGTAAGAAATAAAAACTCACTATTTGTAAGTAGAATATCTATATCCTTTCGTAACGAATCCTAAGAAGCCGGGTTAAAGGCAGGCTGGAAGCCTGCATCACAATTTAGCTTACCAAAACTTATAGGGTTTCTAATCGAAATTAGTTGGCACACCCAACTTGAGTTCCACTCATTGAATAAGTGGAAGTATGCATTGGCGATAGAGTAGCTCACCAATGCATACTGTATACATGTTATGCAGCTTTTCGCTGCTTGCGTCCTGTTCCCTTGTTGTTAATTTCCTGCAGAGTACTACCGCCTGTGTCCAACCTGAATTTTGCAACCAGTCCCTGCAGGTCTTCAGCCATGCCTGATAGATCCTCTGTCCCTGCAGACATCTCATCAGCTGCTGCAGTCTGCTCCTGCGTTGTAGCACTTACTTCTTCTGCCGCAGCAGCGTTCTCTTCACTTACGGCAGCTACCTGCTCTATCTGACGGGAAACCTCGGCACTCGATGCAGCCATTTCCTCGGCAGCAGCGGTTGTTTCCTCAGTTACAGCAGACACGTTCTCTATAGACCTGACGACTTCAACGCTCGATTTTGACATTTGCTCAGCAGCAACAGCCATATTATCGATCTGAGAGACAATCCCCTGCACAGCCCCTTGAATACTCTTCAGAGCATCACCGGCTTCATCTGATAACACGGTTCCCTCAGCCACCAGTTTGCCGGAATCCTGCATACCGGAGACAGCGGCGGTTATCATTTGCTGCATTGAACCTATAAGGTCAGCAATCTCGCCAGTAGCCTTACTGGACCTTTCAGCCAGTTTACGCACTTCATCAGCAACTACTGCAAACCCCTTGCCATGCTCTCCTGCCCTTGCTGCCTCGATTGCAGCGTTCAGAGCAAGCAAATTAGTCTGTTCAGCTATATCGTCAATAGTCTCAACGATTACGCCTATCTGCTTGCTACTGTCACCAAGCTGTTTGACCATATTACCGACTTTGTCTGTTGCATCCTTGATCCGAAGCATACCTTCTCCGGACTTCGCAACCTGTAAACCGCCTTGCACAGCAACTTCACTAACCTGGCGGCTGGCATTTGCTACACTGCTGCTGTTCCTGGCTACTTCATCGATGGCAGCAGTAATCTGTTGAACTAAACCAACTGTTTCGTCAACTTGCTTGGCCTGGCTCTGTGCTCCGGCTGCAACTTCATCAATAGCTCTCATGAGTTGTTCCATCGCTTCAGAACTGTTCATCACCGTCCTGGATTGTTCCTGAGATCCTGAAGCAACCTGATCTACCGTTTCAGCGATCTGCTGCGAAGCAGTTCCCACGTCTGCGGCAGTCTTCGACAAGGCAGAAGTTGAATCCGCAACCTTATTTGCGGCTTCAGCCACCTGACCAATTACACTGCTCATAGCCGATACACAATCATTGAATGCCTCAGCAATTTTATCGAACTTCTCTTTAGTTGCAGAGGTATCAGCATCAGCCTCTTCTGTATCAACACTTATTGTCAGGTTGCGGTCTGCAAACTGTGCGAGTGCATATCTAAGTTTCTCCACTTCTGCATCTTGGTACAGTCCGACCTTTTTAATCGTGCGGCCAGTGTTTACAACCTCAGACTGGTCAATAATGAACTCAAATGCCCCAACTACCTTGCCTTCTTTGTCCGTAAGAGGAGCCGCCACACAATGAATATCCAAATGCTTGTCTCCGATTTGGGTATCATTCTCGTGCTCGTAACTGCCCACAATCTGCATAGCGTTTGTGCAAGTACACTCCTTGGTGCCGCAATTGGTCGTCTTCCAGACATCCGCACATTTAAAACGGGTGAGTTCATCTTTGCTCTTGCCAAGCCATGTAGCGCCTGCCTTGTTGATATACTGAATGTTGTGGTTCATATCCATAAACTGGATTGGTGACGGTATGGCTTCCAGATTTCCTACTATTGAGTCCAGTGTCTGGTTCACACCATCAACGATCTTCTGGAAATCTCCCTGGTGCATCGTGGCATCGGCCCTGGTATCCAGTCTACCGTGTACCGCAGCGTCACTCAGTGCAGTTGCATCTGCAACTAAAACATTGATTGAATCTATACACCGGTTCAGATTGTTTTTGATCTCATTGAAATCACCATTATAATTGTCAGTGATTTTTGCAGGAATATCTCCATTGGAGATCCGTTCAACATACTCTGCAGCAACATTCAAAGGTCCAATGACCGAATTCAGCGTGTCATTAACTCCCTGAACTATCTTCCGGAAGTCACCTCCATGTTTTGATGCATCGGCTCTGGTATCCAGTTTGCCCTCTACTGCTGCAACACTCAGCATATCCGCATCAGCTACCATTGCATTCACTGCATCTATACATTTGTTCAGGTTGTTTTTGATCTCGTTGAAATCGCCGTTATAACTGTCAGTGATCTTAAGTGGGATGTCTCCATTTGAAATCCGCTCTACATACTCTGCAGCTACATTCAGAGGTCCTATAACAGCATCCAGGGTGTCATTGACACCGACAACTATTTTACGAAAATCTCCTCCATGCTTGCTTGCATCGGCTCTGGTGTCCAGCTTACCCTCTATTGCTGCATTACTCAACATATTGGCATCATCGACAAGAGCATTGACCGAGTCTATGCATCTGTTCAGATTGATCTTGATCTCATTGAAATCACCATTATAGCTGTCAGTGATCTTTGCAGGAATGTCTCCGTTAGAGATTCGCTCTACATACTCTGCAGCTACATTCAGAGGTCCTATCACCGAATCCAGTGTTTCATTTACTCCCTGGACTATCTTGCGGAAATCTCCCTGGTGCTTCGCAGCATCGGCTCGTGTGTCGAGTTTACCTTCAACTGCTGCATCACTCAGCATGACGGCATCAGCCACTAATGCGCTGACTGAGTCAATACATTTGTTCAGGTTGTTCTTGATCTCATTAAAATCACCATTGTAGTTATCCGTGATCTTTACAGGGATATCTCCATTGGAGATCCGTTCAACATATTCCGCAGCAACATTGAGTGGTCCAATGACTGCATCCAGAGTATCATTGACTCCAGTGACTATTTTGTGGAAGTCTCCTTGATGCTTGCTTGCATCAGCTCTGGTGTCCAACCTGCCCGCGACTGAAGCCAGGCTCAGCATATTGGCATCAACGGTCATTGCATTTACAGCATCAATGCACTTATTAAGGTTGTTTTTGATCTCATTAAAATCACCATTGTAAGAGTCGGTTATCCTGGCTGGTATATCACCACAGGATATGCGTTCAACATATTCCGCAGCCACGTTGAGAGGTCCAACGACAGCATCGAGTGTATCATTGACACCGACAACTATGTCACGGAATCCGCCTTCAAATTGGGTGGTATCTCCTCTGGTATCAAGTCTCCCTTCGACAGCTGCTTTGCTCAACATCACAGCCTCTGAAACAAGTCCCTTCACAGACCCTACAACATTATTTATGGCATGGGAGAGTATGTCATTATCGGATCTGGGTTCCACATAGGCAGACATATTCCCGTTTGATATCTGCTCCGCAGCCTCAACTGTGACTTTTATGCCTGTGACCATTTGTTGCATTGCTCGAGTAAGATCAGCTACCTCGTCCTTACCACTCAGTTTTAATTCAACATCAACTTCACCGAGGGCAATACGGCTGGCTACATCTCTAATAGCCATGACTGGTTTAGATACTCCGAACGCAATAACAACACCAAATGCCACTGCAAGAAGTACACCAATCACTATGGATGCAATCAGAGCGTTTCTAACTCTGGCATATGCTGCATCGAATGCACGGTTGTTAGTCTCAACTTTTTTTGTGTTCAGAGTCTCCATCTGGTCTATTATGTCATTCAGGGCATTATAACTATCCCTTGCAGCTCCGTAGGAGTATTCCTGTGCCTCAATATATTTTCCGGCCTTTGCCGTATCTACAACTGTGTTTGTCTTAGTTTTCCAGTCATTATAAGCTGGAGTAAACTTATCCAGCAGTGCCTGTTCATCCTCCTGCTGTGGCAGAGATTCGTATTTCTTGCGTGCTTCATCCAAAAGCGTAAAAGCCGATGAGAAACGTTTTGTATTTGTATTCTTAACCTTATCGTTAAGAGATGGAATTATGAGACTTCTTTCAGCTAATCGGGCAAATAGAACTTGTGCTCTTATTGCTTGGATAGCAGAGCTACTGGGGAGAAATACATGCGTTTCAGCCTCGAATGATTTATTGGCAAAACTCATTCCTAACAAGCCCTGAATGCCTATTACTGCGGCAATTGCGGCTATAGCTAGAAATGCTCCCATTACTCTCGGCAGTAGTTTGATCGAGTTCATCCTCATTTTCGTTCTCCTATTCGGTAGATTCACGCATTGGGCAGTTATGACAGTCAACACTCATTTGGGCAACAGGCTTAAATACAAAACCGGTTTGCACGTAGAGTTCTGTACTATGTATTAATTGCAACTACATATCATATAATTGGTTACAATACGATAATACTTAGGGGGTTTTCAAAAGATTATTGGGTTATTCTGGGGAATATTGGAGACATTTATAATCACAAACACATAGCAGGCTGGCCGCTATTACCTAGGTATTAGCGACCAGCCTGCACAATAATGTCGTATATTATGTAGTTTAAGATTATACGTTATTCATTGTATAATCACTCAACCTTGTTTTCCTCAATAAAGACAACTTGTGATCTCTATTAACAAAAATACAGGTTACTGCAAATTCTTAAGAAATATGTCCACGCCTGTTATTGGTCTAGCTGACAAGGTATCGATAAACCGCAGGTAGAGACCATGCCCACCGATGTCATTGTGCAGTTTCACAAGTATTCGGTGAGTGCCTTTGGTTAGTTTTACCGGATAGCTCTCCTGGTCCGGAATCGCACTTCGAAAAGCCTGCTTCTCCGCTGCCAAAACGCCATCAATCCATATCCTGTATCCATCATCTGATCCGACAGACAGCTTTGCATCAATATCGTTTGCACAAACGATATTGCAATACATATAACCAAAGCATTGCTCAACTTCCTTACCGGCAATGGATACCACATCATTCATAAGAGATTTTGATATGTCCACAAAGGCAGAAGATGCGTGCACAGGTTGCCAGACAACATATACTTCCATTGGTTTCCAGGGAGCGCTTTGGACGGCCGGGAAACGCACAGCGTGTTTCATTCCGACAAAAGGCCTAATTGCAGTCTCAGGATGATTTGGACCATATATCCAGTCATCTACCAGGAAATCTGTATCCCAGTTGACTACTTTGCGCATGCCATCAGTCTCATAGCGATTTCCCGGACTCGGGAATGGGCCGCACACCAACCAATCACGAATATATCCATCACTATCTACCTGAAATTTGCGGCTCCACAGCTCCTGCATCTCGGTTATTGGAGAAGTCAACTGAGGAACATGATATGCTCTGAACTCCGTAATGCTGGCAGATTTAGCAGAATCGCAGCGAACGAGCATCCGAAGCCTGTCTGTCTTCGCAGGCTGTGAGAGCAAGTAGTTTTCTAACGGTAGACCGGGTTTACGGAATCCGTCATAGAATGGAGAACACGGTTTCCACGTAAGTCCATCCCACCACTCAATCTTATACCCATCCGGCAGTTTGTCTACCGGCCACTCACACAGCACCCGGTTAACTTCAACCGCTTGCGGCCACTTATACTCAACCCAATACTCACCTTTGGCAGACACTGAAGTCCATACTCCGCCAGCGTCAGCATCCCGCACATTCTCCGGGTTACTGCCTGCAACTGAACTATCTGCAGAAACATCAGCACACGGGGTGCGCTTACTATCTGTAAGGTCAAGAACTATCTCCGATGGTCCAGCCTGCTGGTCGATTTTGGATATAACTTTGATCTCTGCCAGTGCTACTTCAACTTGAAACCTACTGCCTGAAATGTATATTGGTGAGATGCCGATATTGAGAACATCAGTCTTAGGAATTGGATTTCCGAATATGTCTTTGAGCATCACCCGGGCGTTTGGCCAGCTGATTGTACGTGTTTCCCCTGGTTTCAGCCTGAGCGACCATAAAACCGCAGTGTGGATTCCTTTTAAATCGAATCTAAACCCAAACAGGCCTCCATCAATCTTCACTCTGCCTGCAGCTTTAGCGCCTTTCATCATCCTGTTGGTCTGCGCGTATGCAACGGCAAGGGGTAGAGGAGTGTTGTCAGGGAAGTCACACATCGCCCAGGCATTCCCGTATCCACTCCCGCAATAGTAGTAGTACCAGCGACAGTTGTGCCACATGTGGGTCAAGGCCAGGCGGGCCATCATCGCAGCTCCGACCTGATAGGTCACAGGATCACGCTGATTGAAACCTGTTCCAGCAAATATCCCATATGACGTGTTTCTACCGACAAAGAACGATTCATTCGGACCGATTCCTGCTTCGGAGTTCCACAGTGGTTTATCTTTAGCGCCGTATTTGTCGCATATTTCCCGCACCCGACCCAGCATTCCATCCAGTGCAATATCCTGATCTATGGGATATGTACCGCCGCCACCAACATAAAAGTGACCGGTGATAAAATCAAAATCCTTCAAAAGTCCATGTTCGCCTACTGCCCTCCAGAAATCCAATGCACCAGGCACTTCTTCAGGAGGTCCGCAGGGCCCGCCGATCTTTACCGATTGGTTCGCCAATCTAGCCACGGCAATGGTCTTGCGCACCAGCTCTGCATATTCACTGTCTGGCTCTTTCTGGTAGAATCTCTCATTAAACACCTCCCAACTGTCAATACGGCCACGGAAGTGCGAGACAGTCTGCTTAACATATTCCAGCCACTCAGTCGGGTCCTTGAACGAGTCTTTGGTTGACCATGCAGGCTGGGTTTCCAGCACTCCCAGCAGACTCACTTTGCCCAAAGGGAATGTCGCCAGGTTGTCATCCCATTTCCAGACACCTTTCTCCGGTTCAACATTGCGCCATAGAGCATTGCCTGCCACATCCCAGAGCCTGGTTGACCTTGCACCAATATATGCAGCCAGGGACTCAGAGAAAGACGATGAGTAGAAATGCCCATTCAAACGCTCATCACCAACAAATGCTAAAGGCGTCTGCACTCGCGCTACAACATACTGATATTCCTGCTTATACTCACCGGATTCTATAGTAAACCAAAGCAGATACGGACCATACCTGGCTGGCACACTTATGTTGAGCAATCTCTCTTGAGGGCTGACAGACAGTATGATTGGCCATTCCTGTTGAGCGACAGTCTTATGGTCATAATCCAAAACAATACACTTAACCATCACCTGCTCAGTGGCAACGGTAGAGTTGGACCTGACTCTCACCTGCACTCTGTCTTTTGGAGTGAACCATGCAGGATGCAGATGTGAGTCTATAGAATCGATCCAGACACTCTTCCATTTCTCTATAGTCGATGGTGGATTGATCTTTGAACTATTTTGCGGAGGTGTAATATCGGAAGCTTTTATTAGATAAAATGCATCGATAGCAGTGGGACCGGTACAGCGGAACTGTATTGCATTGAATGACTTAGCAGTAACAATCTCAAATGGACCAACCCACTCCGGCGTCCACGTAGTCTTCCATTTTGCTGGAATAATGACACTGCCAAGTCCAATCTCAAGCTGCGACTCGACTGGTGATCCGTCACGTGCACCCGCAAGAACATAGAGCTTGTAGCGTCCTTTTGGATTCGTGGAAGCCAATGGCAGCGACCAAATATCCATTGGGTCACCATCAATGGTCCACATCGTACCGCCGATATAACTCCCTGGAGCAGGCCAATACGCGCGATGCCCACCTGTCGGGTTGTTATCTATAAGTGCGCCATCAGCAAATGCTACAGCCGTAAATAACAGACTTAAGATCACACCAAGCAAAAATATCCGCACTATAGCCTCCGATTGTTTAGTTGTTGCAACCAAACTTGTCGAAAGTCTAGCAGGTTGATAACGGAGCGTCAATAATACCTGCTACTCTGGATATCTCATATTCCCACCTGCAGCACTCTAACCTCATGAGGTTTCAGAACAGCTTTGTATATTAACCGGTCTTTTAAATGGGTCTTACCTTTAGTTTTTCCATTCTCAAGCAACTGAGTGAGCGTATATCCAGACTTTGATGCAGAAAGCCCCAAAGCTGATATGTCTGCATCCAGCGATACTTCATGAGGTTTGGTATCTACATTGACTAATATAACAGCTGAAGTTCCGTCCAGAGATTTCCAGACTGAGTTTATGATTGCCGGCAGCTTTACATCACCATACTTACTCTTGCCAATTATCTCAATTGCCGGGGATTGATTCGTCAGTTCCCTCAACATTTCACCGTTTACAAGATACTCCCTGGCTGCCCATCGGTATCGCAGTAGTGAACGCAGGAACTCTCCTTTAGGGGTGTTTATCATCTTTGTGTAGTTGGCTACATCAGTTCCGGAGTCTGAGCACCAGCCCAGAGCTGTTCCCCATATAAAATCTCTGGCAGTCCGCAGGCAGAAATGGGTATCATCCTCTTCCTGGTAGATCCCCTCCCCTATATACACTGTATAACCGCCATAGACAGCAGGCAGCATAGGAACAGCGCCATCATCACGTGTCCACCAGGTCAGGAAGCCATTTACAGAGTCCATATAGGCATCAGCAGCACATTCGGTTACGAATGTAATCTCAGTGCCTTCTCTGCGGCTGGCTTTGCGGAGTTCATTGATCAAATCGCGGTAACCGTCCACCCACCAGCTTCCGGAGCCTCCAGTCATGTGACCATTACTTGTAGAGAAGTCCAACAGCGCCGGAGTTGCAGCCATCAAGTCGAGATATAGAGCTTTAACCCCGCATCTCGCCAGTTCCCTTGTGACATTGGAGAGCCTGTCCCGGAATGCATTCGAAGTCGGAGAGACAACTCCAAAATCGTATCCACTGTAACCGGCAGTCATAATGGAACCATCTACATTCCGGACTGAATCCTGCCGTGCTGGCTCAAACGACGGCACGCTCTTGTTCCACAGCTCTGCATTCACGTAAGGCATCACGGTTACACCTGCCTCTTGCATTGCTTTAACTGACTTTTCAAAAACATCTACATTAGGTATTGGCAGGTAATTCGGGTAGTCCTGATCGAAGCCGCAGTTGTGCCAGCAGTATAAATGCAACCCGATCGGCACCCCAAAGTAATCACGCAATTTTATGACATCCTTAGCCAGTGATTCATCGGCAACACGGTTATCTTTCAGCCAGAGCATTGGGTCATACACTGCTCGCGAAGCTGCAGCACCTGCACAGCTTCGGTATTTTATTGGTCCGCGAGCTGTCCATGGTTGATCAAGTGCCCAGCTCCGGTAGATCTTCGCTGCATCATACCAGTCTCCACCAAAGGCTTTCATATCAACATCATAAGGCATGACATATGTCATTCCGGGCAGAGTCATAGCATATGGATAGTGTTTAAAATAGAACTCTTTACCGATATCGAAATGGATCCGCTTCTGGATCTGCTTGGGATCACTTGCTGAAAGATAGAGCCCGGCACTGTTATTGGCAAGCGCAAAGAACTGCATAGGCCATATTCCGCCGACTAGATCATAGTCAAAGACTCCCCCATCGAACTTCGGTCTCCAGGATCCAATCGCTGCCCAAAGGTTCAGAACATCACTGACTTTTCTCTCTCCAAGACCCGCAATCACAGGGTAATCAACCGACCATAGACTGTGTGTCTTGCTGTGGTTGTCCACCTGAATCCTCCAGCGTGCATCAGGTCTGGTGTAATCAAGCAGAACTGTAGCTTTGACATCGCAATCTCCGTCAGATCCAACACGAACACCGGTCCACTTGCATTCCAGTATTTTCCAACCGTCCTCATCTACCGTTTCAACACGGTATTTGGCAGCGCCAGGTGAATCTACAACAACTTCTTTACCAGTTGTAATCTCCCGGAAAGTCAGCCGCCATATCGCAGGCTGCTTCTCAACTGCAATAAGCTGTTCCTGATTCCTCTGCAAGTCCTTGATACTCGTCAGGCTCATACCACTGGATGCACTACCAAACCGCAGAGAAAGAGTTTTGTTCTCAAGTGCAGGCATAGTATCCCGAGTGACATTTGCATCAGATCCGGCGTTTTCAACAACCAGCTGAGGAGGGTTTGGTCCTCTGGTAGATGAGAAGAAAGTGTTAGTCATAGGGTCGCGGTCGAGTTCGGATATCAGTATCAATCCCTTGTTGGATGAAGGATCATCAATCCACTGCTGGACAAGAGAGGTTGGCAGAGTCCATTCATACCATCCGTCTTTCTGATCAACAGATGTCGTAGCAACCTTACGACCGAACAGACCTGCATCCTGCTTGTAGAACGAATTCCAGGTGACTTTGGTTTCATCAAAATCCACGAGCAGCGGATAAGCTGATATCACATTGACCCCGGCATTCCTGGCATCACTGTAGACCGGAGCAGTCCTGTAGAGCCGGAGTACCGATTTACCCGCAGTTCCCTTGAAGGAACTCAGGTCAAACCGCACCAGCATATCGCAGCGCACACCCTGGACTCCGCGCGAATGTATATAAGGAGCCGTCCCAATATTAGCATCCGCCAGCTCCTGACCAACCATCTCAGGCTGAAAACGGGAAATATGGACTGACTGGGTGGCAGTAAGAGTGGTCGCCTGCAAATTGTTGAAGGAAAGTAGTAGAATCAGGAGTGTAAATAACGCAGAATACTTCAAATGATTTCTCCAGTCGTAACAGTTCAGACTTTGTGGTATATCGAGGATTTGTCATTCTGAACGCAGTGAAGAATCCCGGCAATTGCGAAGAACCCGTCAGACCCCTCACTGCTTCTGTTTCCGTGTATTCCGTGATTGCTTATTTCTTGACTGTAAGCATTGGGTTATACCAGGCATAATCACCGGTAACCCAGTTGACATTCACAGTCGATACTTCCAGTTTGAGAACAGAAACACCGGTTACATCCACATCCAACACACTTTTAAGTCCGGGTTTGAGTTTACCGGACTCGAAGAGCCGTTTGCCATCTCCATATACTCTGAAGACCATCTCCAGTGTGCTGGTTTTATCCTGTAAACCGGCAATCATAGAATGGAATCTGGTATAAGATCCACCCAGCCAATACAGTGCAGTCGTTGGAGACATAAAAGGCGCGCCACCACCTGGAGTTTTTCTAACAAGTGAATCCTTATATACTGTTGTTACGGGTTTATTGTTTACAATATCTACCCATGAAACGGTAGCCACTTCGTAATCGGATGATTGTGGAACCAATGTCGAGAGCATTACTGTATCGCCGGTCAATTTGGAAAGAATGAGTGTGCCGGCACTGTATGTTCCGCCATTACTCACCTGTATATTTTTATTACCTGCTCCTGTATCATAATAACCGCTCAAAGTAGCCGAGACAGTCTGTGATCCAGTTGGGACTTGTCTAAGGGTAAAATTGCCGTCAGCATCGGTAACAGCCACTACACCTCCCGCAGCAACCTGGACATTAGGAAGCACCTTATTGGCACTGTCAGTGACACTTCCTGTTATGGTGCCAATACTGAATGGGTCCTTGATCCCAGTCCCACCGCCGCTACCACCGCAGCCTGCCAATAAGCTGCAAATTATTACCAGTATCAACAAGCAACCAATAAAATAGCCTCTTTTCAATTCCCGGTTCCCCATATATTCACCCTCTTTTCAAATCAGCCGGCACACTTTTATATGATATCTGTATTTATATTGCAAATACCGTCATTTATCAATTCTTCCCGATACTCTATCACAGCCCGTTTGCCCCGGTCAATGTTTCAGGCAAATCTCGAAGTCATAGAAGAAAAAGTCCCCGTTCACCCTGAGCTAGTCGAAGGGTGCAGACTTGCACATTCCGTTCACCCTGAGCTAGTCGAAGGGTGTAGACTTGCACATTCCGTTCACCCTGAGCTAGTCGAAGGGTGTAGACTTGCACATTCCGTTCACCCTGAGCTAGTCGAAGGGTGCGGACTTGCACATTCCGTTCACCCTGAGCTAGTCGAAGGGTGCGGACATCTTGATGTGAGAATTTAAAGTCCATTCATACGTCGATACGCGCTCTGCACTACTCAGCACGAACGGACTTCGGGTCATTTCACAATAGACTTAACTCTTTCATATTGACTATTCACCGACTGCATGCTATTCTTTGGCCCAGGAGCTGTATCCACTGGAGGAAGTTATGAGCATTGAACTGAGCCATCGAGAGCGAGTTAAACTTGCGCTGGAACATCGTGAAACAGACAGGGTTCCAATTGCAATGGTCTGCTCCGGCATAAATCCTCCTGCCTATATTGATTTGACTGAATACCTGCAAAAGAACCGTCGAATTACTGTTGAACAGTATCTGCATCCAATAATAGACATCCAGCAAGTTGCAGCAAAGTACGTCGGCCCGACGCTGAGTCCGAATAAGGATATCTGGGGAGTAGTGAGAAGGTCTGTCAGCTATGGCGCCGGTTGTTATGAAGAGATAGAGTCCTATCCACTTGCAGATGTTGAATCCATAGACGATCTACGAGGTTATAACTGGCCGAAGACTGACTGGTTTGATTATTCCAACATTGCCCGGGACATAAAGGTGGCTAACTCCGACCAGGAATACTGCCTGATGATCCCCAGCGGCAATATATTCGAGAACGCCTGGTATATGAGCGGACTGGAAAACATGTTTACAAACATGCTGCTCAACCCTGACCTTGCAGAGCACATTATGACAAAGATCACCGACTTCTTTATCGATCATACCAGAAAAATGCTGGAAGCTGCGGATGGAATGGTTGACCTGGTATTTACAGCGGACGATATAGGCGGTCAGCAGGGGCTTATGCTCTCTCTGGAGATGTGGGAACAGCAGATAAAACCCCATCACGTAAGGCTGAACAAACTGATCCACGAGTTTGGCGTGAAAGTGATCTACCACTCAGATGGAGCTGTAATGCAGGCTGTGCCTGGTTTGATAGACATGGGAATAGACATATTGCAGGCCCTGCAGTTCGACGCTAAAGGAATGGATCCTGTTACCTTGAAGACAAACTATGGCGATAAGCTCTGCTTCGAAGGCGGAGTTAGTATTCAAAGCACCCTCCCATTCGGCTCTGTCAGCGATGTAGAGGAAGAAGTCCGGGAGCGGATAAGAGTCCTGGGAAAAGACGGAGGCTACATCCTCGGCCCCTCTCACGCAATCCAGGCAGGCACACCACCGGAGAATATTGTGGCGATGTTTGATACGGCGCTAGAATATCGTTAGTTGTCAGGCATTGGAGTCTATAACCTCTTTGTATATGACCTCACCGGAGTATTCGTTGTTGAATATATCGATGATACCGAGATCACACATCCAATCGTAGTATCATTTCTTCCATTTTTTTGTATCCATAGAGACACCGGGTAGTAATGTAAATAACCATGATGAAACTAACAGTACCCCGCCAGCTAAACATACATACCAACTGACACGATCAAACCCATAGAGAGTAAAATGCAGCCAGTGGCACATCGTAAACACTAAAGACAAAATCAGGGCAATGCCAATGGATACGAACAGGCACGACACAATCATCTCAAAGATTATAAGACGGTAAACGAACATTCTGTAGGCTTCGGGTATACTCAATGGTTCTATTCGCCCAGGCTCAACAAACCCAAAAAGCCCCAGGCCTATCAAACATACAGCATACATTATTATAGCGATGAAATCCGACATACTTTTGGGGAATATGATGGCGTGCAAGTATTGTGAGTTGAGAAACAACAATCCAACTGCTGCAACTCCCCCTATTATACGAGCAGCATTCCTGATCGCTATGATCTTCTCTTTATATTTTTCCGCTAGCTTTGCGCGTCTGTTATTCATGAATCATCAAATCCCACCCTTAATAGAAACGGCTTCAAGAGTAATCTGGGTCGGAGTCATATAGAGATTTATTCTCTTGCCACAAACCCAAACTTCTCCCCAAACCCGATCCTATCATTCGCTACCAAACCGATTGTCACGGAACCCCCATTTGCAATAAGGTTATCAACAGTAACCTCACACCCACTGCGCAAGTCTTGCGGCAGTGGGAACAGTCTGGTGCCTGTTGGGGATGTAACTGTGATATAAACAGCTCCCGGATGGTCGGACTTCAGGGGAGATCTCAGGGTTGCTTCTCCAAGGTTCATTATCGTAACTCTTGCTCTTGCTAGATCTCCTGACTCGACAGTTACCTCGCCATTTTTTACAACGTTTGTCCACTGGCCATTGCTGTTTTGCACCTGCACGATGTCGAATGATGCATCCAGGTATTTTGGAGGGTTTGTGCCGTTGCATTCGGTGTTGCCTACTGCTGTCAGGGGGCAGTTTGTGGAGTCTGTTCCGGTGCCTTTTGTGATCAACACCGGGTCAAGACCTTTGTTTATACAGTCCCAGAACTCAGCTTTGTGAGCATCATAGATACCTGTGATACCGCTTGGGTGCTGGTCGCGGTCGAACAGGATTGAGATCGATTTTCCTTTAGATATAGTGCTTTTAAGAAACGTTGAAGCATTGCTGCGGATTGTTGTGGTAGCCAGTCTGTCGCTGCCGTCTGAATTGATGATTCCGTAGTCACTGTTCTCTCCGACCCTGAACCCTCCTGCATACCACCAGTAGTAAACACCGTCCATACCGGTTGCATTCATCAGCTTATAGAAGTTGCTGAAGAATGTGGACTGGAGCTGCAGGCTGCTCTTTGGAGTGCTCTTAGTAGTAACATCCCAGATAGAGACCCCCATCTCTGTCCACAGCAGCGGTTTTTCCGGGGCTGCCCATTTGGCATACTTCCATTCAAACCAACCATGCTTCACATTATCCCAGTTCCCGATCCGCCCATAAGCCTCCGGCGCCAGGAAGTCCACTGCAGCAGCCAGATATGGAAAATCGTATGTAACCATATCGCCTACTTTAAAAGTAGGATCACCTGCGTAAGCCATTCTGAAGCTGACCAGATGGTTGGGGTCTATGCTGCGGACGAGTCTCCGGGCCTGTGAATACTGCTTATACAGCAGAGTATCCAGGAAACGCCGGTAAGCCGCAGTCATCTGCCTCCAGTTGCCATCTGTTTCAATCTCACTGGGCCTGGGGTTGGTTATTCCCCCACCCTCATTTCTTGGAATCGGATAGCCCCAGTCCTTCTCAGCATTCTCAATAGACCCATACCGCTCTACGACCCACTTTGCCCACTCTGTATCCCACATCTGCCTGCCCTGATGTGACCCGAAGTTTGGTTCCCAGGCGAGGTCATATGCAAAGACCGTGTCATTCTCCCATAGCTTGTAGTAGTTAATGATCCTGCTGATCTGGTCCCACATGAAATTCATCGGAGTTCCCGGACGGAGCGCGAGGTTAGCCTTCATCCCCTTCTTTTCCAGCCTCCGCAGAATATCCAGCAGGTTCTGGTCTTCGGTAAAATCGGCGTAAGTAAATATGCTGACCGAGTTGATCCCCATATCCTGTAAATGTCTCAAATCCCGTTCGATGACAACAGGGTCGTAGGCTCTTGCTCCCGTCCAAAACTCGAAGAACCCACCATCCTCAGTGCCGATCCCCGAAGAGGGCATATAGTTGGTTCCATTGACCTTCCATCTCTTGCCTTTCAAGAAGAACTGACCGTCTTTTACAGTTACAAACTCTTTCTTGGCTTTAGGCTGCCACATATCCACAGAGTTTGATACCCGATCGATTGCAGTTCCGCCGGCAAGTATCTTCACCCCCGCAACCATACCGGCTTTAGGCCAGGATCTGGGAGCGTATGTATCAGATACTGTAACTGTTTCGCCAGGTTTGGCAGTCACAGCTGACCGCCTGTTGTAATAACTCTCACCGGTTTTAGCATCCACTAATGTAATCTGCACCGGAATGTCCGAGTATGTTTTCTTCCCCAGATTAACTATCCTTGTACCAAGTTTGATGCTCTGATCCGTATAATAAGTATAGAAATTCGACCCGCCGTCCAGTATGAACAGCCCTCTCCTCATCCTGACCGCAGCTTCATTGATTGCTTTGAGAACATAGGGGTTAGCGCAAAGCCAGGGGTCAGTTATGCCACACGACACCCATATTCCACCCTTATATGGCCCGTCAGCATTCACAAAGCAGGTCAAAGGATTTCCCCGCCATTCACCACTTTTGGTACGAGCTTCCAGTAAGGGAATCCATCGCCAGTCCCTGCCTTTATTGAACCCACCACCGCTTGGACGTGGTTGAGGTGAACGGACGCTTCCGCTGACTGCCATTTGTTTGAATGATCCAAGTAACTCGCTGGTTGCAATAATAGTGCTTGCTGAAGTGGATGTGAACATCTTGTATGCAGGTGAAAGTGTATCCAGTTTTACCTGTGAGTCTGTGTTTGCGAAGTCCTTAAGCTCCGGAGTCACAGTCGAATACCCCAGGTTGGCTATCCAATACTCCTGCCTGCCGACTGCCGGGCCGGTGTGGGTCTGAGCTGCAAGTCCAAAGGAGATTTTTGCAGCATTTGCAGGATTAAAACAGTCTCCAATGAAGTTCCTGCCCGTGCTGCTCTGGTAAAACTGAAAGTCCTCAGGAGCCAGCACATACCGCCGCCACTTGGTCGTCAACCGGATCGTAGCAATCCAGCGGGAACCATCTTTCTCGATCCACTCGACTGCCAGGTTAGGTGTAGCTTCTATCCCTTTTGCTGAGAACACAGTCAGCGACTTCCCGCCTGCAAATGGATTATTCAGCTCCGGAGTACATAGTGTATCCCAATTTGTAACTACAGGCAGGACAACACGCATAGCCGATGCCCCCGGAGTTGGGCTATCAGAGGTAAACTTCGCAGTTGTGGGGTTATTGAAGTTATCAGTGCTGCGGCCCCAACGGCTGAGGTAGCTTGCACTAAACTCCGGCATTGGAGTATCCGGAGTATCACCCGCGTGCTCCAGAGAATATTCCTCCCTGGTGATCCACTTCTTGCCTGCTTTGATCACGGACTTCTGCCACATGGGAGTCTGCAGAGCAATGATGTCTCCCCCTGATTTCAAGTATGCTCCTACGGAATAGCTGGCTCTTGACGGCAGCACGGAGGCATTGGGAATTACCAGCAAGTCCACTTTAGAGACATCCAGCACCCGTTCATCACACAAAGCGTGGGAATCTATACTCCTGACTTCATACCCGGCTGCAATGATCTGCTTAGTGATCGCCTCCGCCAGTGTTCGGTTCACGGGATCAGGATTATCTGAATATATTAACGCCGTATCTTTCGCAATAACTGGACCAGCCAGAAATGCGAATATGCAAACGATTATCAAAACAAACCGGTAACTGGAGAAATTCATGCGTGATTAACCTACCTATTTACTTCAAATGGGGCCAAGCAACTCTAGCACGGTATGTTTTGGCTCGTCAAGGCACAAATAGTGCACGAGTCATTTCTCTTTTGGTGGCGAGTATAAAAGGACTAATTTCAGCACAAAGACTGTGGGGACAGATTGGTGCCTCTTTCATGAGACAATCGGAATAGTAAGAACCGCCTTGACTCGCTGGTCTTCTAAAATCATTCGAAAATCCCATCCGTTTACATCTGCAATTGACTTACAGATAGCTAGACCAAGCCCTGTACCGCCAGTTTTGAAGTTGCGCGATACATCTGGACGGACAAACGGTTCAAAAAGCTCTTCGGGGTTCCAGTCTTCAGACACAGGATAGTCATTCAACACTTCCAAATGAATGCTGCCATTGGTTACTTCAATAGTCAGATGAATTTCTCCGTTTTCAGGAGTATATTTACACGCATTTTCCAGCAGATTGCGGATCAGCATATCGAAATGGTCCGGTGGAGTCAGGACTTCTGCTTCATTGGGCATTTTCGAACTTATCTGTAGTCCACGTTCCCCAATAATGGGTTGAAAATAGCCCAGCAATCGATTGCAAACAGTCACAATATCTATCGGCTGTCTGGCCGGTAATGAGGCTGATGGATCCAGTTGATATAGAAACAACAGTGCCCGGACCAATGATATCAAACGTCGAGTCTGAACGTATGCTTCCTCTACAGTTGCTCTGTATTCCTCAAGTGTCCTGTCTTTGCTCAAAGCCAGTTCAAGATGGCCGGAGAGGGCCTGGAGCGGAGTGCGCAATTCGTGCGAAGCAGCAGAATAAAACCGTCCTTTTGCTGCGGTTGTTTCTGTGATTCTTTGGAGAAGACCATTTAATGTATTCACCAGTTCAACCATCTCATAATCCCCAGATGGTGAAACAAGTGTGAGAGCAAGGCTATTTGCCGACGATGCATGTGCCTGACGTGCCAGCGAGGATATCGGTGTGAGCGTCCGGCCAACCAGCAACCATGCTCCTACCGAAGCAATCAATACAACAAAACTCCCAAGCCACGCCAGTGTTAGAACATGGGATCTTAATGCTGCACGTGTCTTCGCCCATGGGACAGCAACAACAGCAATCTCCCCGTTCTTGAGCCTGACCGAATGGATCCGCCAATTGCTACCATCAGAAGCAGGCGATTCAGGTGCATCTGTTTGGGATTTAGCAATTACATTTCCATCCCTGTTGGTTATACAAATAGTAAGTCCACTGCCGACCGTATCTTCAAGTTCCTCTACAATCAACTTTTTCGGGTCAGAATTGTTTTTGCTATCAGAAATTTCCATAACCATCGATTTCGCAACAGTCGACAGCATATCATCCGCGCTGTGTTCAGCTGTACTCTTCGAATACAATGCCAGGCTGTATACAGCAATTATCGTAAGAATCGCTATATATAATGTAAATGAAGCAGTCAGGCGTGCGCGGATTGACCTAAACCTCATCGTCAACCCCCATCCGATACCCGACACCCCTGGCTGTATGAATAAGCTGGATGTGATGTCCCTTATCAATCTTGTTGCGGAGGTAACTGATATAGACATCTAAAACATTGTCGTTGCCATCAAAATCATACTGCCATACATGGTCCAGTATCATCGACCGCGTCAGAACACGGTCAATATTGCGCATCAGGTATTCCAGCAGGGAATACTCAGTAGCTGAAAGAAAGATGATCCTGCCATCACGGGATGCCTCTCTGGTTGCCGGATTTAAAGTAAGGTCTGCAATAGTCAAAACTACAGGTGATGTAGATCCTCTCCGCAACAGAGCTCTAGCTCTGGCCAAAAGCTCTGCAACATGAAATGGTTTAACTATATAATCATCAGCTCCACAATCTAGTCCTTCTATCTTATCTTCAAGTGCGTCTCTGGCTGTAATGATGAGAATGGGAGTCATCACCTTTGATGCTCTAAGGCGTCGACAGACTTCGAATCCGTTCAAACGAGGTAGCATTATATCGAGCAGTATAAGATCAAAATCAATGCCATTTGCCATATCGATAGCTTCAATTCCATCACCGGCAACCTGAACACTATAACCTGCTTCTGTCATAGCCTGCTTGAGAAATCGAGCTACACTATCATCATCTTCGACAATCAATACATTCACAACATCACCTCACACATTTCAATGATCACAGCCATATAACACCGCAGTCAATACATAGATCATACTTGCCAGCTATTTCTTACGCCGGAAAAACTTTGACGGCAGTAATTCAGAAGTCACCAGGTACCAAAACTTAATCTACTTCCCAACCGCCAGGATCACAAACGAATCAGGTTTCATAGTTGGGCGTGTTCTGGGTGCGTTACTGGCTGTTGGAACGAAATCGGCCGTTGCCAGATAGATATTGTGATTTTTGGGATCCAGCGCCATGGTGCGTGCACCCATCTTGGTCGGTACTGTCTCGACCACTGTGAATTTGTTTGCACTCTCTTCCTTGACCACAGTCAAAGTACCATCACGACCGTTCGAACTGAATGCCAACATTTCACTTGTATCAAACTCAGCGCCATCCGCACCTTTGCCGATATGAACAGTTTGAATCAGTTTGCCGGTATTGGAGTCTACCACTGCCATCATTTCGTCACCGACCGAGAACAGCCTGTGATTCTTACTGTCAAATGCCAGGCCGGTCGGTCCCTCAACTGGAGCAATCGACCAGCGATTCTTTACTGTCAGTTTGTGGGAGTCGAATTCGACGATTTCGTTCTTGTCTTCGATGTTTACAAACATCGTGCCATTGCCACCCGGGACAGCAGCCTCGGGTTTTCCGCCCAAAGCAATGGTTCCTACTACGTTACCCGTCTTAGCATCTATGGCTGTCGTATCATGACTATCGCCATTCATTGTGAATACGCGGTTCGACGATGGATCATATACAATTGCATCAGGACCCTGGCCAACATTAACCCGCTGCTTCTCTTTGAATGTCTTCATATCAAAAATGGTAACAGTGTTGTCTCTGCCATTGCTGATAAAGCCAGCGTTGAGTTTCGATACAAGCGCAACCCCGTGAACACCGGGAGTATTGGCTATATCACCAGTTATTATCCCTTTATCTACATCAATGGCAATGGTATGAGTAGAACGGCCCACATAGAGATAGTGAGTTGCGCTGTCAATGGTCAAATAGTCCCATCCGCCAATACCGCCAATAGGAATTTGCTTCACCACATGATAGCCCGGAGTCGCGGCTGCGGCAATAGTAGCTACACCAGTTAGCACGCAAAGACATATGATTAGAGACTTACAAATTTTCATCATATTTACTCCTCGTTTATGTATATCCCCGAACGATATAGACCGCCGGGTTTTTCTTGCTCCATAATCCTCGATGTCGATCAATCCAGTGTATGTGCGGGTAGTGTGCCTGGATCATTAATCTTTACAGATTATTGACTTCTATGATGTAACGAATCATGTTGCGTTGGAGTTCCTCCATCTCATTATTTCTGATAGCCTTAGTGTATTCTAAGGAAGCTCTAATCATATTCTCAGAGACGGCTGTCAACATAGTGGAACAACTTACACAATACAAAATTGGAGGAATTACAAATTGAATGTTAAGCACCTGAAACAAATGCTGAATAAGGTCCCGGAAGTAACGCTTTTCTTCTGGCTCATTAAGATTCTATGCACTACGGTTGGAGAGACCGCAGCTGACTTCTTGAACTCCAATTTACATTTAGGATTGACCGGTACATCGCTGGTTATGGGCGCTCTACTTATCGTTGCACTTGTCTTCCAATTCAAGGCAAAAAAATACATCCCATCAATCTACTGGTTGGCGGTTGTCCTGCTCAGTGTAGTTGGCACACTCATTACAGACAACCTTACAGACAACTTCGGAGTCTCACTTGTAACAACAACTATAATATTTTCTGTTGCTCTCGCAATATCTTTTACAGTCTGGTATATGAGCGAGAAAACTCTTTCCATTCACTCTATCATTACTACCAAACGAGAAGCATTTTACTGGTTAGCTATCCTGTTTACATTTGCACTTGGCACAGCATCCGGTGACTTGATAGCAGAACATTTTCATTTAGGCTACTTGATATCCGCATTTCTGTTTATAGGCATCATCGCAGCAGTAACCGTTGCATACCAATGGTTCAAACTCAATGAAATTCTGGCATTCTGGATCGTCTATATTCTTACCCGTCCACTCGGTGCGTCAATCGGTGACTATTTGTCACAAGCACATGCAGATGGTGGCCTCAGTCTGGGGACAACTACAACCAGTGTTATCTTTCTTGTTGCGATTTTGGGCCTCGTGATTTACTTATCCGTAATGAAAAGCAGAGCTGCTATGGCTACCGATAGTATCCTGGAACAAGCAGAATAGCTGTGTAACTGGTGATGTGCGTAATACAACATATTACGCACCTACCATTTCCATTGTATAGCAGCACCTCCGGGTGAAACCATTATTCGATCACCAGTAAAATGCCTGCCAATAAAATGTCCAAGCAAAGCGCCTGCGAAAACATCACGCCAGTAGTGCGAACCGGCTTCAACCCGGGAAAATCCTATGGCAGAAGCTAAAGCATAGGCAGGCCACTTATATGCCGGTTTGTAATCAGCTAAAACAGTAGCCATCGCAAATGCAGCGGATGTATGACCGCTCGGAAAACTACTCCGGGCATTACTGTTTGGACGTTTCTCACCAACAGCATATTTCAATAATTCAGTAGCAAAACAGGTTACGCTTAATGCTTTTACGCTCTGGACGAACTCCGGTTTATTTGAAATCATCGATAGTTCACCTGCAACAAGAAAAGGGGTTATAGAACTGGATACGGAACGAGCGAGCGATTCGCTGATTATCTCACTGCCCCAGACTGGGATGCATGCAACCAGAATAACGACCAGCAATATCACAAACACACATATGGAATAGCTTTTCATTTACGATAGTTCTCCAGGATTAATCTTCCAGACTTGCTGGTATGAGTCTTTACCAGAAGCAGAAATTGAACGGTTTCTCCTATTATCCCGGCAATTCCTTAGCTGTATCTGTGCGTTAACTTAGAAAACATTAAGGTTAGAAGACTTCGACAATTAAATCCACTTTGTTTTCATTGACAACTCCCCCAGCGTCTTTTATACTACACGTGCAAAGTCAAGGTATCGGACTTGAACTCAGTTTCCAGGAGATAAACATTAATGGATATATTCATGCTATTTCTAACTATTTGTCTGGTTGTAGTGCTGTGTGTATCATCCGATGACACCGCAGCAGCTGACTCAAAGGGTAACGCCAAAGTCGGTGATGCATATGTGCGTGCGGATGGTTTGAGTTGGAAAGTGGGAACAAAGGCTGTCGAGATGACCTATGAATTGAACGATGGTCTTTTGATAGTCGATGGCTTCAAGAATAAACTGACAAAGAAAGCCTGCGAGTATGCCAGCAAGACATCAGTTTTGCCTGCAATCGGTTCACCTGATGGCAATGGCAAATGGGTTCTCGGCAGTGCAACAGCCAGCCAGGAAACACTGAACGGTCGACCTGTGGTTCAACTGGCAGTCGAATTGACTCAGAAAAATACAAAAGCACGGTTCCATGCAGTAGCTTATCCTGGGACTTCAGTCATCCGGCAGTGGGTTGAGCTGGAGAACACAGGTTCAGCAGCATTTACAGTGCCATCCAATGCACTATCAATAAGTATGGCGGGAGATTCAGCTGTATCATATACAAACTACTGGATGATCGGTGGGAACAGCGTTGCTGACCAGGGAATGATGCACAGCGCTCCTGTTACTAAACCCTATCACCAGACTCTGAATGCAACATCGACATCGGCTTTTATGCCGTGGATGGCGTTCATGCGCAAAGATTCATCTGCAGACGGTTGGTTCTTTGCGCTGGAATATCTCGGCACATGGCGTATATCGGTTGACAGCGAGGCAGTCGGCCCGGCAAATATTAGAGCAGATGTAACCGACCTGGACGCTGTCCAGCTTGCTCCCGGGCAGAAGATCAAGCTCCCGATGGTAACTATCGGCACATTTGCCGGCAGCCTGGATGATATGGCTGCACGGTCCTACGACTGGCAATACCAGTATATGTGGGACTACACCAACATGGACTACTACGCAAAACCCAAGTGGGCCTTGCCCTGGATATACTGCGTTCAGAACCTGCAGGAACAGTTCGGAGAAAGATTAGCCTTCCTGGATATGGATGCCGACAAGTGCCGGGATATGGGATTTGACATGCTCTGGGATGATGCCGGATGGTCTATGTATCCAACGATGCCGGATGACTCCTACGGCAATGTATTCAGCAGCGGCTATGAGAGCCCGGATTTTGCCCAGTCTCTCCGGTACCTGAAGAAGATGGACCTGCGCTGGCTGGCCTGGTTTGTCGGTCGCCCTTCTCCTGGAGTTATGGACACCAAAGTCGGTGCATGGGGAGATTTCGAGTGGCGCACTGACGGCGTCGGGTTCCCGGACTGGGCATCTGATGGTGACTTGAGAGACAAGATAGAACACTTCCTGGACAACCATCCCGGCTGCTCTTTCCACACCTGCAGCGGAGGAAGTCACTATTCGCATACATACGAAATTCAGCGTTACGCCAATACAAACTACTTCTCGGACTTCGGACGCGGTGATCAGACCAACTACTATTTCTCCTACATAGAGCCGCCTGATAAATGGACCGATATAATTGAACCCGCCCTGTCTAAAGGTGTATATAGGCCTGAATTAGCCCGGCAGACCTTGACTATGGTTCCGTTCTGGTTCTTCTACGCCAATGGAAACGATCCTGAATATTTGCGTAAAGACCTGGAAATCTACCGCTATATGCTGCGTGAAGGAATTGCTGGACGTTGGTCCTATATGTTCCATCCTGCAGTTAAAGGGGATATTGAATACTATTACAACCAGCGGACCAGCCATGACCGCACTAAGGCTTGCATAATAATCAAGCACAAAGCGCCAGGCAAGGTTACGATCTGCCCACGCGAACTGCTGCCTGAGCACAAATATGTTGTAGGGTTGGACTCATCTCAAGATACAACAGTCCGAACCGGCGCTGATCTGATGGCAAAAGGGATTGTGATCAAAGACATGCCGGCAGGCGAATTGATCTGGATTGGCCTTCCTGATAGGCCAGGCTGCAAAGGTGACAGTAAAGCTCCGGCTGCTCCAGGAAATGTGCTGGTCAGAAGAGAGACCAACATCGGCCACTCCGGAGTTGGCATCTACTGGTCAGCAGGCATCGACAACAACTGGATAAGCTTCTACGAAGTCAGCCGGGATGGAAAAGTCCTCGGCAAGGCAAGCGTTGGGACCTATTATTTCGACCACTCGGCTGGATATAACCCGGATGCTAAATATGAAGTCCGGGCAGTAGATGGCAGCGGTAATGTGAGCCCCTGGACAGCAGGAAAAGCAGTCGATAACGACCCGATTACGGCATATGCACTAGGCGGATTATTCTCAGAGCCAGGCAGAGATGGCTGGTATGCAGAGACAACAACTGACGGCAAGAACTATTTCTCGATGCAGGTTGTAAAGCCTGCTTCAACCTCAGCCGCCGATCTCGGAGGCAGTCCTAACAAGCCAGGTGGAGTCGAAGGTTATTGGGAGGGTCCAGCTGGAGCACACATAGGCCGTGCTTGGCAGCAGGCTTCGACAAATGCTGCCTGTATCCGCACCTGGGTAGCTCCAATAGCTGGTTCTGTCCGGATTGTCAGCAGAGTTATGAAAGAATACTACCGGCAGGACAAGGGACAGCCTCTAAATGTAAAGATAATGCAGAATGACAACCAAATTTGGCCTGCATCCGGCTGGGCAACAGTTCCACTGAACAACGTGGTAGGTTTAGTCCACAACCTCACAGTCAATGTAGCTGCCGGTGACACTATCCGTTTTGTGCTGGATAAGGGAACAGACCCGGCAAGCGATATAATCGGATGGATGCCCAGGATTGTATATAATGAAGATACAAAGGCTTCCGACAGAGGCAGCGTCGTGCGAATACTCTGTGGTTCGAAGACACCTTACACAGACCGGACAGGCAATGTATGGTCTGAAGATAAATACTTCAAGGGCGGAAAGTCGCTTTCTACCAAAATTGAGATAGCAGGAGCGTCCCCAACCCTCAATGACCAGCCGCTCTATCAGTCAGGCAGAGAGGGTAAGGACTTCACCTACTCAATTCCAGCAAAACCTGGACTCTATGCAATCCGCTTGAAGTTTGCAGAGCCAAAGTACCAGTGGATCTACCAGCGACCATTCAATGTCAGTGTAAACGGACACCAGAAACTGCATGACTTCGACATATGCCAGGATGCTAGAGGCTACAGGAAAGCCCACGAGAGAGTTTTCCGCTACATAGTCCCGAATGCTGAAGGCAACATCGTGCTGCGCTTCACCGGAGGACAGGACCCTGTCCAGGAGACCGATAATGCAATGGTCCAGGCTATCGAGATAATCCCTGAGATCAAACCAGTCGTCCGCATAAACTGCGGATCAGATACCGATTTCGTCGACTGGGACAGCTTCATCTGGACTAAAGACCAGAACCTTGATAAATCCCAGATGCTGACTTCAACAGCCCCTGTAGCCCAGGCATCACCTACCCCTCTGGACCAGGCACTCTACCAGACAGCCCGGACAGGAAAGAGCTTAGTCTACAAAATAGAAGCTGCCCCCGGTCTCTATTCAGTCCACCTGAAGTTCGCCGAACTCTGGCTCACAGAACCGGGCAAGCGCCCAATGGACATAGAGATCAACGGCCAGTTAATCCGCAAATCCTGGGACCCTGCAGCAGCAGCCGGCCAAACCAACATGTCCGCCGACATCAGAGCCGAAAACCTAACCCCGGACAGCAAAGGCCTGATAACAATCCAGGTAACAGCAGCAGGCAAAAATGACGCCATACTGCAGGGGATTGAGGTGGAATAGCGAAGAGAAGATGGGGAGACTTGGGGACAGGGAGACAGGGAGACGTTCGGGTGCAATATGCAATTGCACCCGAAATAGAAACAGCCTATTATCTGTCTGATTTGCCCGATCAGTCAGATCAGACATATCCGTCAGACCCAAACTTTCTCCCCCTCTCTCCGTCCGCCAGTCCATTCGATTTTACTCTATTACCGAAGATATTATCTTTTAGCGTTTAACTTGACATCGGATTATGGCATAATCTAAAATAGATACTGTGTTAACATATAGGTAAACACATGCCCATATATATACAGCGATTACCAATCACTATATCTAGCGGCTTTCCCTGTTTTAAGCTGTATCATTATGGGGAAGATAATCACCTGCCGGTGGGAGATTTTCTTGTTGATCTGAACAAGAGTAGGCAAGATTGTTTCAACAGACTGCTTGTATTATTCAAGAAACTAATTGAGGTAGGCAGAATAGTAAACCAGGAGCAATTCAAGGCCATTGAAGGGCATAAACCAATATACGAGTTCAAGGCGTACAGTGTCAGAATATATTGTTTTCGTGATGGCGATAAATGGGTGCTTGTTGAAGGTGATGATGACAAAAAGTCAGATAATAGCAGAAGTCGGAATATGCAATGTATTATTCGCGCTGAGAACAGGTACGCTCTTTACTGGCAAGCAAAGAACGCCGGAAAGTTGGAGGTCAGGGAATGAGTGTTGATGAATTACATGATCTACTCAAAAATGCTGAAAGCACGTCAGAATATCAATTTGAAAGCACCATTGTGAATCTAACAGAGCAGATTTGTGAGAATATGGAAGCTGAAGGAATTAGTAGAGCTGATCTCGCCAGACGACTCGGTAAATCCCGCGCTTGGGTTACCAAAGTCCTGCGTGGTGACCGCAACTTGACTCTTAAGACCATCACCGAAGTCCTCTGGGAGCTTGGTTACAATATCAGCATACAAACAGAGCCCAGGTTGTATTCACCCGTTGACTTGGAACATGACCAGGTGCTCGTAAATCAATTATAGAAACAACCTTATACGCAGGCATATAAGTGCGATTACATTCCTTGGAATTAAGCTTGGGTTAATGTATTGAGCTACATAGCACTGCAACTCCAGCTTTGTCAGATCCGTCAGAAACAACTAGGTCCCCCAGTCTCCTTGTCCGCCAGTCTCCCCATCCCCCAGTCTCCCCATCCTCAAGTCTCCCCTTCTCCCCCATCTCCTGTTATAATACTAACAACATCAAACAGGAGCTCCCAATATGCAATCGTGGATAAAAGAAAAACTCGACCAAATTGATGAATTGTTCCCCTCTGAACGGTTATCTGCCAGCATTAAACGCTGGACTGACCTTTGGAATGGAGTTAAGCCTGACCGGCAGCCTTATTGTCTAGGGATTGCTACATTTGGAGTTTATGATGATATCGATACTCCCTGTGAACGCCTGCGTAAGACTCTGGATGAGATACTGCTCCATGGAGTTGCAGGGGATGATATGGTGCCATCTGTCTTTCCAGGCTGCAGGCAGGCTACTATTCCTAATATGTTCGGAGCAAGGGAGATCGTTGTCGGGAACGACAGGTCAGCAGAAGCAATAGTTGCGGATATCTCCGATATCGACCGTCTACCTGTTCCATCTATCGGTGAAGGAACAATCGCATTTGAGTGGCTCGATATGCAGCGATACTTTCTGGAGGAGACCGAGGGCAGGTTGCCTGTCCATGTGACCGATATGCAGGGACCGGCGGATGTGTGTGGAAACCTCTGGGGCTACGGCAGTTTCCTGAGCGCTGCATATATGGAACCCGACGCATATCACGCCATTATGTCCAAAGTGACCGACGCATTCATAATGCTCTGGGACGCTCAAAAGACACTCCTGGGAGACAACTTCATAGGCACCCACCTCTTCGGCTGGAGCTATGTCCCACAAGATGCCGGAGCCTCCATATCCGCCGACAGCCTGGTAATGATCTCCCCGGACTTCTATGATGAGTTCTATCGTCCATACCTGGAACAGATCGGAGCCAGATTCGGAGGAATGAGCGTCCATTCCTGCGGAGACTTTTCAGCAGTAATCCCTAGAATGCTCAAGACTCCAAACCTGAAAGCAGTCAATGCCGGTCAAATGTCAATAAACCAAATGGTAAAAGCAGGCCTGGATTCCAGCGTCCTGGCAATAGCAGGAATGTCCATGACCGACCTGTCCGAAGTCTCAAAATCTATCCAGGAGAACTCTCTGAGAGCAGATGTAACCATACACGGGGCTTTACCGGTGGATGAGTCAGGAAAAGCCAGGTTATTAGAAGAGTGGACTGATATGGATTATGAGTTTGTAAAGCGGAATCGGGAGTTGATATTGGAGGCGTTTTGCAGATAACCGTTTAAGCATTACTTATTGCAGACAGAAGGTCAAAGTCAGCAAATTTATTTTTCAATAATGACTAAAATCTTATCCGCAGTTTTTTCTGCTTCAGTGTATTGGGCTGACTTTATTTGCTTCTCAATAGCATCTGCAAGTGCCTTTACGTCATTGGGGCCATATTTGCGCACATAGAGTGGTAATTCTTTCTGGACTTTATGCAATTTCGAGATAAAACCAACAGAAGGAGCTCCTCCCAATGTTGAGTCCTCCTTCATTTTTTCACCTCGAAGGAATTTCTGGTAGGATTCTATGGATTTCTGACTTTCGGCGATTTTTCGAAATGGGTTTGATGGGGAGCCCACTGCCCACCCGAAAATGTTCACCAATATGGCACCGTGATTATACAGATTGCCTAGATATGCTTCCATAGACATACCACTGCCCCCCTTTTCTGCATCACCGGGGTCAATCGCAGTTCCCTCTAATGATGCCCATGGAATATTGCCATTTTTCACTAGCTCCATATGGATTTGATCAAGATGTCCGACTGCCGGATATGTACTAAAGCCAGGGTAATGGTGTTGTCCGAATGCAACCCGAGGTGGCGTAAAATTGATGGTCGCAAGATAGCTCCTTTTAGACTCAGCCGGGTTATTTGGAGTATCTGCTGCATCATATACTATCTTCGACATAAATGCAATTTGCGAGTAAATCTTTTTATCCGGAACGCCCCCAACAGCAAGTGATTTTGCCCAGAAATCGATAAACTCCTTGACTATATTGGCGCGTGCTTCATCCATATTCGCAGGAGGATGTTTTGCACTGTAACCTTTATTTGACAATGCACAATAACCAAGGAATTTCCCCGTATCAAAATCACGGCCAATCTGCGTCTCCCAACCACTGATTATCCCCAAAAAGAGACGATCTTTACCCGCAGCTTTCAGAGTTACCAAGCCTCGTTTCACCTCCTCCCCGATTACTACCGCGCGCATATGTACTTCTTTTCTGACTGCGGAACTATTCAAGCACAATTGGGGCATGATTTTTGTCGGAGTTGAAGACCAATCGAGTCGTCGCCCGGTATTGGGAGTTTTGTTCCAGTCCATCCATTCAATGTTTTCAAGCTTGTTCAAATATGAAAGCCGGTCCCAAAACATTGAATCATCAATATGAAAGCCAACAGCAATGTTGTGCCTTAATGCAACTGAAAACGAACTGCGCATCAATTGCCGTATTTGGTCATCGGTATTGTTGAAAGAAAGAGGACCCACAATAAATCCGAGTTTCCTGTTTTTGCTGCCTACTGTTCCGATTTTACGAATAATGTCGCCAACAGTGTCCTCGATACTTTGTTGCAGTGGTGGAAAATTTGCACGTTCGTTCATATTTTCAGTAGGGATAAATATCTGGAACGCTAGATACTTAGTTTGCACAGAATCGCCCCCGTTGACGGGAAGATCATTTGTATTCAACGGCGCATTGTTGCATACAGATGAATGACTCCAGCAAACTGCCAAAAAGACAGCAATCATAATGGTATGTAAAAGCCTGTGTTTCATTGGGATCTAGTATCTCCTATAGTAAGTGTAATTCTATCTTGTGGTAAAAGCAAGACTGGATCCAGCGGATATGTTACTATAATGAAAGGTCTCCAAGTTTCCTGCCCATATTACGACTTTACATAAAATGCATCTAAGGCATTAATTCGTGTTTCACAGTCCATTGAGCTGTCAGAAAGAGGTTGAATTTGTCCAGACCAGTCAATATCTCACTTGTAAGCTATCCTCCGTTTCCCGCTGACGAACCAGATCGTCTGGATAAGACGCTGCAGCGTATGGGGTCTTATGTTGATGCTGCTGCCTGTAGTGGAAGCAAATTGGTTGCTTTTCCCGAAACATGCAATCTGCTGGGACTAGATCACAAGTGTCTTCAGGCTGAACCACTGGACGGACAAACAGTCTCTGCAATGCGCAAAAAGGCTTCTGAGCGAGGATTGTATGTTGTATGTCCGCTTATCACGGCAGAAAACGGCAGGAAATACAACACCTCAGTGCTGATAGGACCGGATGGCAGTATTATTGGAGTCTATCATAAAAACGTTCCTACTCCAGGGGAAATTGAATCAGGTATCCATCCAGGCAGCGACACTCCGGTATTTGAGACGGATTTCGGTCGAGTAGGTCTGTGCATCTGCTTTGACATGAACTACTGGGAGGTCGGTTCCGGTCTGTGTGCAAATAAAGCTGAACTTGTTATATGGTCCAGTATGTGGCAGGGAGGCAGAATGCTGACAAAATGGGCGATTGAATTCGGTTTCTATATAGGTGCCTGCTACCATGGGGGTTCGACTTTTGTTGATGTTGCAGGCCGGGAGATTCTGCAGATGAGCCGCAATGTCTATGACCACCTTGGGTCAATCGCAGACCCCATTGTATCAGCCTCCCTGGACCTGGACAAACGTCTGATACACCATGACTATAACATACTGGCATATGATTCTAACATGCCTAAACTCAAGGCAGCATACGAAAAGTATGGGAGCAGTTCCGTATATACAGAGTGGAAATTCGATGAGTGCCTGATGATATTCGGTTCCCTGATGCCGAACATCTCCACCGACCAGATTATCGAGGAGTTCGGCATAGAAACCATGCGGGATTACTTGTCCCGAAGCCGCAAATGCCGTCAGCAGGCTCTTGATGCAGATAAATGAATTCTAACCGCATAGTCTAGTCTGCAATCTGCTGCATTATCAATTATCAATTGTTTTATCTATCCATTTAGTAATGGTCTCTTTGTAGGCGTAACCAGACAGCCGGTCTAGTATTCGGCCTTGTTTGAAGATTATGAATGTCGGAATGTTCTGCACTCCATACTGAGTTGTGAGTGCTTGATTATGGTCGACATTTACCTTATATATGCTGATTTTCCCCGTGTATTCATTCGATATTTCCTTAATAACAGGCCCGGTTTTTTTGCAGGAAGAGCACCAGGGAGCCCAGAAATATACCAGAATCGTATCGTTGCTCTGCAGAACATTTTTGTCAAACTCTCTTACAGCAACCGATTTCGTATTACCCAGATAGGTGTTGTGCTTTTGAAGAATTAAAAATCCTATACCCAACACAATGATCAAACTCACAACAATTGCAATACGTCTTTTCGCCATAACACAATTCCCCCGGTAAAGCTCTGGTATTCTCATTTACCACAAACATACCCGGTTTTACACTTACAGGCTCTCAATTGCCTGTTTAAATTGAATACTAAGCAAAATCGTCAGATTCGTAACTTGTTGAAGCAGTTGGTAATCTTCGTAAACAACAATGCAATCAGTATCAGGCTTTCTTTCTGATACCGATTGCATCAATATGTAACTTATTTGCGCTCCTTAGCAATCAGCAGCCATCCTTTGGAAGTTTTCACGGGTATACTGTCGAATGCCGAGAACTCAGCGGCAGGCTGGAAGTTATCGATTGCAGGAGCAACCAGTGTTACCTTACCTGGATCAAGTCCCAGAGATTTCCAGTCGACTTTGAGCCGGACCTTTTTGTCAGTTTGGACTGCTGCTGCATCTTGTATAGTCGGCTGAATTGTGGTGGAGAACTTGATTCTCCCGAAGTTGTCCGGCTCGTGGTACCATGTCGCCAGTCTTGACCATGTGGAACTCTCAGATTTGCCGGATGTTTGGTCACGGCAGATATTGAAACCGATTGATGACCCATCGGTTGGTATATTCATTTTGATCGACTTTATTGGGATGGACAGTTCACCCTCCCAATAGCCCTGCCCTGTCGAGGTTTTATATGTCCAGTCGCCGTTCCATTCGGGTGTGGAACCGGTGGCTATGGTGGAAGAGCCAAATCCGTCATAGATGGTGCCTACGCTATTGCCTGAGAATTGGTAGTAGCTCTTCACGGCTGTGTCAGGCTGTATGAAGAGTTCGACGGCATCATCTTCCCAGACATGCACATCGCGCCCCCTCACATCGGCTTTCAGTATGCCTCCACTGTAGTTGCACCTGAATGCAATATACAGATTCTGTGAGTCGGCGGTGATCCCGCACTCAGTCTGCTGGCTGGCCGGCTCATCCGTTCCAGTCAGGACAAGTCCAGCAAGTTTAGCCGCATTATCCCACTCACCGGGAGATATTTTGCCGTCAATGATCGGAGCTTTAGACGCAATCCGGGTGATGGCATTCCCCCGAAGGGTATTGCCCTTCTCGTTGTCCCAGATACACTTGCTCCAGTCAGCAAGTGCAATCAGCACCTCATCTTTCTTCTTATACACCGTAGCCAGGACATCAGGATTATCGGTCTTTACAGGGCATTTCCGGGACCAGTACCCGAGCATCTCAGAGTCCTGGATTTTCCATTCATCCCAGAACTTATACATAGCGCTGACCGACGGATTGCTGCGGCTGCTCATACCATAGACCATCCCCCGCCACTGATTTCCACCGTCTTTCCAGTTAAGCATCTCGCTGGGAACGCCGAATGGCATACCGGAAACCTCAACCAGCCAATAGTCAGGTGAACGACTGTAGTCGATGAGTTCACCGACCCACATACTGCTGAGGAACGCCAGGTCTCCCATATAGTGCCCCAAAGGATTGACGTGATTGTCCAGGTAATCATAATCATTGGAAAAATGGGCATTGATACGATAGTCAGGGTTGTTGCGGTACATTACTTTGGCTACACGTTTCAGGATATCATTGTCATAACTGGTTCCGTCCAGATATAAACCATCGCAGCCGACGTTCTTCATCCACCAGTTAATGCTCTCTATATAATAGTTGAGCAACCCGGAGTTAGGTGTCACTGCAATAGCTGCATCACTTCCACCGGAGTCCAGCGGCTGCCACCAACCAGGCACATAACCGCGTCCAAGGTGCTCCATCAGCCACGGATAACCACCCCCTGCCGTGTTCATATGAGCACCTTTGTAGTCAAAGACCATTATCTCACCAGAGGAAAATATCTCATTTCCCAGACTTCGCAGCGGCCACAACTCCACCATACGACTGCTGACCATACCAATGGCGTTATACAGGTTCACTCCCTGCCCAAGAGCCTTCTGCTTCTTTACCCGCGGGATCAGTCTGTCCAGGTGCAGGAATGGATAGTTGATGTATTCATATTCAGGTTGACCGTGCCACACCTGCCAGATATTTGACCCCTTCGGAACCCAGATATCATCACTGTTCGCATAAGCAATCCGCCAGTTCCAGTGCCTGTTATCTACCGGTTTGAACGGTGTAACGATCAGTCTGAAGCCGAAATGAAGTTCCTGTCCTGCACGCAGGTTGCGGTTGCCGGTAAAAACATCCAACACAACCTTATCACCGGATTCAAAAATCCTTGCTCCACCCTTGCCGGAGTTTCCCCACGAGTCAGGAATACCGGTGTCTTTGAGGTTGGACTGCACATAAGCATCGTTATCCAGCAGGAGTTTGAGCTGCAAGCCTGCATCACCATCACCGATCCATATAGAATTATCAGCATGATCAATGCTCCACTTCCAATTCCACTCTTTAGGACGATATCCACCGCGCTTGCCCATACCCATCATGTAAGTGGCCCATTCTCTCTTAATGGGGACCTGCAGGTGGAGATCATTCAGCGACATCATAGATTTTGGTTTGAGGGTGACATCATATGTAATGATGCCGTCAAATCCCATTGTAGAGGTAGTCGCCATCTGAAGTGCGCCACCCTCAGCCAGAGACTGCCTGATAACTGTTGCGGGTGTCGACTTGCTGACTTTACTTTGGGATGACTGCCAGTTGATCGATTTCCCTTTTGAGGTTATAACTAATTGAATCGGCGCTGCGAGGATCTCATTGTGATTGCTTTTTATGCTGTCCGGCAGTCCCATATTCCCAAACCTTACCGAACGATTAAGGCACTCAGTAAGGTTCCCGGAGACCTTCAGAGGAGTATACGGCGGGATGACGGTGTCATCAATCCCTATCGTGGAGTCCAGCCAGTTAAGCCTGGACAATCTCCATAAGTCGTCTACACCGCCATCTTTGACCACATTTCCCGAGACAGATAATGTGACACTGACAATACTTGCTTTTGCTCCCTTTGGTGCTATTTTGACTGTGCCGATATAGGCTCCCTCAGCTTCTTTGGGAACTTGCACACCAATCCATAGCGATCTGACTTTGTGCTTCTCTACGCTGAATACTTTCTTGAACGGCTGCCCTTTGCGGTCGACACCACCCATATTGAAGCATCGGATCGATTTAGAGGAAATCACCCCCGACTTTCCTTTCAGATCACTGAACACGAGATCAAGACTTGTTATGCGCTGCCTGGCAGTATGCACTCCTACCTGGAAAACGTAAAACTCACCAGGTTGTGCACTGCCCTTGAATGTCTTTCCCGGTCCCTGCGTTACCCACTTAACCGGCAGGTCATCAGTCATTTTCGATGGAAACTTCCTGTCTTCGGGAAACAACAGGTAGCTTTCATTATGATGCGCATTTATAAGTGCGCTGGTCTCATCCGCTGTGGCAATTATTTCCATTGGATCAAACCGGTCAAACTCGGTCCTTGCCTGAATGCCTGTTACTTCGGCTGCAGGCAGATTCTTCCATTTATCACTCTTCAATTGGCTGGAATTCAGTGAGTTCCTATTCTTCCAGTCAGTATCAGCTGTATCTTTGGGAGTAAAGTATTCTCCGGGGGAATCAGAATAACTGACACCGGGGGTATAAGGCAGGTAGTAAACTTCATAATTACCTGGTGTGGTCTGTGGTTGAAATACCAGGTCACCATATTCCCGATTAATATTGATGCGGATGACATTTGTGATCTGCTTATGGGTATTGGCATCATATATCCGGATGTCTTTCTTCTCAGGCTGGTAGTCCCTTCTGCGCCAGGGAATGCGGACTTTCACTGCATCCGCTGTACTGGATACATGGACCAAAGCCCGATGATTGCCATACCCGGATTCCTTCCATGAACCAATACTGTAAGGCACACTTTGAAGCGGTTCCGACGCTGATACGCTGACAGCAAGTGGAATTAACAGAATGACTAACAGAATTATTACTGCATAAAAACGAGAGAACATTCATTCCTCCAAGAGCAAATAATAGTGAACTAAACTTGTAAATCTTATAGGTTATGACGAGGTTGGTTTCGATAGTTCCATTTCTGATGACTAACGAAACTATTGAATCCTCATAGTCAGCTTGTGCATCGGCATCGGCACTCCGGGGATTATGAGTTCAGTCTTCAGTAAAAACTCCAATCTCCTATTTCCTCGTACCAGTCTGGCTTGCTTTTACAGTTGCAAGTATATCATTCTTCTTGTCAATAAAGAACGCATCGATAGGAGTTCCGTCTGTTTTTAGTGTTTTGACTGTGAGTTTAGTAGGTGTCACATCAACCACAATATAGTTAGGTTGGTCCAGTGGATTGTAGAAGAAATCACACCAGTCTCTTTTATAAAGATCAATATAGGATTTACTGCCGCTGTGCCCGGCTATATAATAGACTGTACCCTCAGATGGCTTTGGCATGAATACACCGTTCTTGATCGGAAATGAACGCGCAACCCCATGATCATGACCATTAAAGACCATATCAACATGATTCTTATCAATCACCGGAGTAAATGCGTCCCTGATATCTTTATTGTCACGTCCAAATTTTATTGAATAGGCTCCTTTGTGGAAAAACACAATCTTCCAGGTCGCCTTTGATGCAGCCAGATCAGCTTCTAGCCATCGTTTCTGTGGTGTCAGAATATCACCATATTGCTTCTCTTCGCTCTGCTGACTGTCAAGCACAACAAAATGAACCGGACCATAGTCATAAGAATAAACCTGATTACTCAGTTCCATTGGACCATTGTGTGGAAGTCGAAACTGTGCATCCCAATATGCAGGCCTGTTTACAGAAGTTGAACCATAGGTCTCATGATTACCTGTGACAGGCATCTCAGGAACTCTGTCTATCACCCCGGCAGCTGCCGCAAACCAGCAATTCCAGTGTGCACCACTTTGGCCAACATCAACAAGATCACCTATGTTAACAATGAATCTGGCATCTTGATTCGCGCTATATGCATGATGCAGAGTATTATGCCAGACTGAATAGGAATATTCACCTGAAGTAGAACTCTGGCTGTCTCCAAACACCAGGAATTTAAACGCTTTGGTTTTCAGACCTTCAGTGGTAAATGTATTTGTCTTGCTCCAGTGCCCTCCACCACCGACCCGATACCAATACTTGGTGTTTGGTGTAAGTCCAGTTAGTGTTGCAGTGAATAAATGCGTTGCCTGAAGATCCGTTGTGAAGTTGGACAAAGAGGCAGCTTTATGTTGTTCAGCTGTAATGAGCGATGTCCCATTCTGATATTCAACGGAGCCTGTTGATATTTTAGAATCTGTCCTCCAGGTAATAGTCATAGTAGTCGATGGATTACTGGTCCATGTGAGAGTAATGTGATCCGGGGAAGAAGTCGCATTGCCCGCACCCTGAGAAAGACATGCATCCGAAAAAGTAATCGCAATTAGCATTAGCAGAATGGATACAGTAATTTTTTGTTTCATAAAACACTCCGTTGATTTGTCAGTTGCGCTGATTATAACATCTCATTACCAATAAATACTATTGCTCACACACAATGCTGTCTCCGATGCCATAAATCCATTGTTTATGTGGAGAAATATAAATCCAACACACATTCGCCAGTTAATTGCTTGATGCGCTGATCTATTACCCAAAAATAATACAAAAATATTCTTTGTTTTTGGGAACTATTTCGAAACTGTTGTCATATAGTTGGCTTCGGGAGCTAATCTTGAAGTGTTGGCACACTGCTACACGAGCAGTTCTGGACTTTTTACATGGCACAATGATTAGTTTCACTAACATCGCTATAGATATGTGTATGCATATATGCTGCTTGAATATGGAGGTATAGATCAGGTACGTATAACAAAACAAGATAGGACAACCAGGTTACACGCAGACAAAAAGGAGAAAAATATGAACAGGAGAAAACAAAAAGGATTTACACTGATTGAGCTGTTAGTAGTAATAGCTATTATTGCTATTCTTGCAGCTATTCTTTTCCCCGTATTTGCGAAGGCCAGAGACAAAGGCAAGCAGGCAGCTTGTCTTTCCAACCTGAAGCAGATCGGTATGTCGGTCATGATGTATTGTCAGGACTATGACGATACTTACCCTTACGCTTACTACACAGCCAGCATGACCTGGCCTTACGGTTACCTGCTGGCTCCCCAATCCGGTCCAAACACCTATGATGGTTCACCCTGGACTTACCGGCTCGTACCATACATCAAGAATACAGGCATCTGGTTCTGTGCTGTTTCTCCACGTGATCCGGGTGATCAGGCAAAGGATCCGACCACTGGAGTGTCAAACTGCAACTACAGCATCAACTCAATGGTTGTCCTGCCGGACTACTGGATATCAATCGGTAAAGCGTTACCACAGGGCGGCCCAGTGAGTCTTGGCTCAGTCGTTAACCCCTCCGCTACATTCCTCTGGGAAGACTGGGGACAGGGCTACACTAATGGGGCAATTCACTGCGGAGGCACAAACTTCTGCTGTTGCGATGGCCATGCAAAGTGGCAGAAGCAAGGGCGCAAGGACATAATTGGTGGGTGGTGGTAATCCTCCTCTCAACCGATAATCTCGTGTTCGGAGGTAGATTGCTATATAAATATTCGTAACATTCTGTATTAATAGACAAACAACTCATATTTGGTAGTTATCTCCGCATTAAACACTAATGCGGAGTTAACGCGTGTCCGAATGAAACAACTAGTTTATCAAAGGAGAGAACAAATGTTGGATTGGAAAGAATTAAGGAATCACACTATATTTACACTGGCTTTTTTGATCCTGCTACTAACACTAGCAATGGCGCCGGTAAACGCAGCTGGAAAATTTTACATAATTGGTATGGGCACATCGCCTGACCTGGTCACAGTTCGCGGCGATCGTATTCTGAAAAAGGCAGACCTATTCATACTCGAAGGTGACTCCGATCGCCAGGCCTGGAAAGATTACATCGGCGATAAAGAGACATGGATAGCGGCCCACGGTTCACGCATAGGTTATGGCATTGATCCTAAATACATCAAGGATCCGGAAGTCAAGGCTATGCTTATTAAAAATGCCCAAGAGCGCCAGGCATCTGTTGATAAAATCCGCGAAGCAGTGGAAGCCGGAAAGACAGTTGTCGCTCCATGTTGGGGAGACCCGATGGTTTACGGCACAGTATGGTATCTTGAGATGCTGCCAAAGAGCACCCCCTCAGAGATCGTTCCCAGTCTTGGTGCATTCGAGGCCGGTGCCGCTGCTCTCAAGAAGAGTACAACATTTGGCTATGACACCAACTCTGTAATACTTACAATGTCAGACTGGCCGGGCCGTGTAGATAACAACGAAAAACTCATGAAACTCCGCACCAGTATGGTCTTCTACACGATGCATCTTAACTACCCGGAATTGTTTGCACAGTTGAAGAAATACTATCCCGCAGCTACTCCAGTTGCAATCGTCTGCTATGCAGGCGATCCGAACGATCAAAAGATAATCTACAGCACGGTAGGAAATTTCCTCACACAGGTGGACTATCGCAATCTACCAGCTGATCTTCATATGCTCTATGTAGGCAAGTTCATTGTCAAGGGTCAAGCACGAAACGACGGGCTTATTGGCGCTGCTGCTTTCGAAGCACAGTGGCACAAAGCAGGCGGAGCACCCCACAATAAGAAGTAACTTGCGTGTTTCAGCCCGCATCTTTTCCAGAATTCTTGTTATTGCCCGACAGTAAGGGCGAGAACTGAAACAGGCACAATGTATGCGGGCTGGTAAGAGGCTGCAGACTATCAGGTCTGTAGCCTTTTGTTGCGCTTTACTGTATCTGAGAGGAAGATCACCATGAAATATTTAGGAGCTTTCCTGGTCCTGCTGTTGTTGTTAACCACAGCTCACGCCGATGACGTGAGCTACAAACAGGACTTGATCAATCGTTTCCCCTTCTACAACGTCGCTACAAAAGTCTTCTCACCAGTCTATCCAGCACTCGCGAAACAACTCGTACAGGACTACAACCTGCATGATGGAGTAATTGTAGATATGGGTGGTGCTGAGGGTTCGCTGGCTTTGGAACTAGCCAGGCGGACCAAAGCAACAGTATATGTTGCAGATATTGATCCAGCAGCAGTTCGATTGTGCAATCTACTGGCTGATGAAGCAGGGCTGACCGAACGGGTCAAGGCGGTTGAAGCTGATGCTCAGAACCTGCCATTGCGCGACAACTTCGCGGATCTGGTTGTAAGCCGTAACTCACTCTTTGAATGGCCAGATAAGCTGGCTGGCTTCAAGGAAGCATACCGCATTCTCAAACCTGGTGGAGTTGCTTATATGGGCGGCGGTTTTTCCCGGTTAATGAAAGCTGACGACACGGCCCGGCTGGTTGCCTGGAGTGCAAAAAAGCGCGATCAAAAGCCGGACAGCTTTGTAAAAATGCCGGATGAACTTGTACCCCAGTTGCGCAAGGTAGGTATTACTCGTGTACGACTGATCAAAGGTCCCACGGAGTTCGACTGGTGGATAGAGATGCGAAAGACTGCAGTTGGCAATGCCAGTAAGGCCAACAATTTAATACTGCAGAAAGCATATGAGTCGGGAATGCCCACGGAGACACTTCTTCTTCGACCACTGGAAAGGAAAGAAAGGGCTTCATTCTCGCACATGACCCACTCAGATTACTCCTGCAACAAGTGTCACCCGAAACTTTTCGCCCGTAAGGCTGGTGGCTTGATCCCGATGATGGCTCTTCCGCATTCCGATGGAGGCTGCGCCGTATGCCATAACGGAAAGACAAAAGGCCCATCCGGTCACGTCGTGTTTTCGGCGTGTGGCAGTTGTAGTAAATGCCACATTCCTGAGTCAACTCAGGGGGCTGGAAGTTGATTACAATAGACGCAGAACTACTGGCGAAAAGTGGGAACGGTAATCAGACATCTGAAGCACCGGTACCAAAGGCGACACTTACCGTGGCTGATGCAGTCTCGGTGATCGTTGGCGTAGTAGTGGGCGTTGGCATCTTCAGGAGCCCTTCGCTGGTCGCGGCTAACGCCGGGAGCGAAGGACTCTGCATGCTGGCATGGGTTCTCGGTGGAGTTGTCTCCCTGGCCGGTGCCCTTTGTTATGCCGAGATGGCTACAGCCTACCCCCATGCCGGAGGTGAGTACCACTACCTTACCCGCGCATTTGGAAAGAATGTTGCGTTTCTGTTTGCCTGGGCTCGTGTAACGGTTACGCAAACCGGCTCCATCGCTGCGGGTGCATATGTTTTCGGGGATTATGCTGCAAAAGCATTTCCAATAGCCGGCACAGCCTCCTCTCCCCTCTATGCTGCCGCAGCTGTCACAATACTCACTGGTGTAAATATAGCGGGTGTTCGGCAGGGAAAAGCAGTTCAAAACCTGCTGTCACTGGGAAAGGTATTAGGTATCTTTCTTGTGGTTGCAGCAGGCATCCTCATGACAGCCCCTGCCTCCGCTGTTGCATCGAAGGGACTCGCTACAAGAGGTACCTTTGGACTGGCTATGATCTTCGTCCTCTACACATATGGAGGCTGGAACGAAGCCGCCTACATTTCGGGCGAAGTAATCAATCCTCGACGTAATATTCTGCGCTCGCTGGTCTGGGGTGTGATATTGATCACAGGTCTGTACATTCTGGTGAACTTCGCGTATATGAGAGGACTTGGATTCGTCGCGGTCGGTAAATCACCAGCCGTAGCTGCTGATCTTATGCGGGCAGGTCTTGGAGGAGCAGGTGCGAAGTGTGTAGCTCTCCTGGTAGCCCTTACAGCTCTGGGGGCATCCAGCGCCACTATCTTCACAGGTGCTCGCACCACTTATGCTCTAGGACGCGATACACCGATGCTCTCCTTTCTGGGACACTGGCATGAAGGCTCTGGAACGCCATCGGCGGGACTGGGTATACAGGGAATAGTTGCGCTGGGGTTAGTCCTGATGGGAGCCCTGACGCGCAAAGGCTTTGAGACCATGGTAGATTACACAATGCCGGTTTTCTGGCTTTTCTTCCTGCTTGCCGGCTTATCGCTATTCGTACTTCGAATGCGCGATCCCAAAACCGAACGTCCATTCCGCGTCCCGCTCTACCCGGTTACTCCGCTCATCTTTTGTGCGGTGTGCCTTTACATGCTGCACGCGAGTCTGGCTTACGCCGGAATTGGCGCGTTCACTGGATTAGCTGTACTTGCTGCTGGTGTGCCCTTGTTACTTCTATGTCGACGACATGAGAAACTCCATTGGAAACGACTCACTGACTCACTCAGCAGTCCGGATTTACCTGTTGTAACACAGCCGGAGCTGGCAAATGCCGTATCACACGAAAAGGTAATACATTGAGATTCAGAGTATTCAGGCTGGCATGCGGATGATGATTAATGAAAAGGCAGTAATGCTCATTTCACTGAATCCGCTGTCAGCGCTGTCTCGTATGCGTCTCTATATCGTCCCAGGGCCAGGAGTTTTCGGGCTTTGGTGATACTTGAGTTGTTGGCACGGGTTATTTTAGTACGTGCCAACACATTTTCTGTGTCACGACGCCAGGATATGAGAAGGCTTTCCATCCTCTTACGATCCATATCGGGAGTGGGTTTGGCTATAAACCTGGCGACCGGTCCCCAATTCTCCGCTATACCCGGGTTACAGAAATGAACAAACCGGCATCCGTTTTCATAGTAGTCTTGAATGACCGGAAGCCAGCTTTTCACGGTATCAAGGGTAGGATCGGCGCACTCGAAGTCTGAATTGGCTATCCGGGCAAGTTCCCGTGCTCTCGGAAAGTATTTCGAGCCCATTGCTTCAATTCCAACCGACACTTCAGAAAAGCTGCCTGTCTCCCAGAGCGGATGATAAGGGTCTGAAAGTGGAAATCCCGGATCCTCCATAGCATAAACGTAGAGATTAAGCCTGTAATCATCTTTTACCCCGATTGCTGGTCTACACAGCGATTTGAGGATCGTACCCATCATCAGTCGATTATACCGAGTGATGTTGTTATGCAGCCACTTACGTTCTTTCATGTCCAGCCCATCTGTGGGATCGAGTACCACTCCGTCTTTTGCCGCGTCTTGAACTGTGTACCAATTGAAATCAAGGGTTAAATCTGTGCGTCTGGCACCTTTATTGACCTGGCTGTAGCCATCGTCGAAGAGATCGACGATTTTAGTCCAGTAGATCGGCTCATCATCACCGATAATCCCAAGCAGATTGCCGATGCTCCCCTTATTCTCCATCTCTTTAATGACAGCGTTAAGCTGAGTAATAGACTCCATTAAGCGCTTCTGCCGGAATGAGTTGAGACGGGGATGGTTCATAGTGATCCAAGGTGTATTTGCCCAGTGGTTCGGTGTAGTCAGGCCATAATGGATGTTATACCAGCCTTGTTTACACGAGTCCATATATTCCTTCAATCCCGGATCATCATAATTGTCGAATTCGCTGTAGCCGATCTGCTGATACTGAATGTCCCCAAACTTCCCCCCTGCCCCATCAGGGACTTGAAGTGGAGTGTCTGCCCAGGTAGAGGTATATTGAAGGACAATCGGGATCTTCTTTACAACCGACAGTTCGCCAAGTTCCTTAATCCTGGCTCTCATCCAATCAGCATCTTTTGTAGTGAAAGGAAGAACGACGACTACTCCGAGTATGTCCGCCGCTCCCTCCTTTCGAAACACCTCAGTCCAGGCCTCATAACCTTTTGGATCGCTGCCCTGCTGCTCTTTGGAGAGAGAGTAAATACGCGGACAAATGTACATAGGGAGCATATAACGATTTTCGATGCAGTATTTGTCGAAGTTCTCATATGCTCGCAATGATCGGATTCGAATTCCGTATCCTGACGTATCTTTGAATGTAATAGTAGCAGTCCGTTTTCCAGTCGAGTCTAAATCTATAAAATAGGTCATCAGTCCCGGACCAAGGTCTGCATAATCTCGCTGATATACCGGTTTGCCATCGATCAGAATCTGATATTTCGTGCGGTCCCCATTATGGTTGTCATCATTGACTTCCTGGACCTCCAGCGTCCATTTACCTTTGGCAGGAATCTTAATCTGATAACTGAATGACTTAGGCTGAACAGATGGTAACGTTGGAACTGGTGGATAAACCTCAAACTCAGTAATCCGCCTGTACATAGCCTGATAGTCAGGGCCATTGAGGCAAAGTGCACGAAGTTTGGATGTTGCTAGATTCAGGTGATCAACAGTAATTGCTGCATTGGTGTTGCCGCGGACCTTAGCTATTGGTTTTTCAGTGTCCCAGTCTTTCAAGTCTTCATTCCAACGCAGAAGATCGAAGTCTTTCAGCGGATAACTGGCCAGAGTCTTCACAACAACCCTGTCTACTTGAACGGATTTTCCAAAATCCAACTGCCACCAGGAAGCCTTCGTCTCATCTGCAGTGTTGGTCCAGGAAAACTCTCCGCCCTCGTTGACGCCGTCGATCGGACCCCAAATGTTATAACAGGTATCAACCGAACTGGCTGACGGATTCGGAAAACCAGTCTTTGTCGAGTTAAGAGCCAGATTCCTGGTCTCCTGCACCACAGCAGGAGTGACCCGACACGCATAATGCTCATCTCGAAATCCAACCATTCCTCCGCAGCGCTGGATTTCGGAACCTTTACTGGTAAGATGATGAGCATTCTCGCTTACCGGATCGGATAACAGTATATAATCAGTCTGCCCTGCACCGTGGACGAACGATGTACCCGCTAACAGAACGATCAGCGTAAGTAAGAGTGTATTATTTATTATTCTCCTGGGCATTCTGACTGTCCCCTCGTTTGCAACATACTCAGATAACCTCAACTCACTCTGCATATAATTCCAACAACCCGAAAAACGAAGTCGTATATAGCGAATCTCCGTGATATAATATAGGTATGTCATCACTTGCTAAAACCAATCCTCATTTAAATAATCCGGATCGACTCGCACAGATCGTTGCGAAGAGTACTTACGAATCATCTGTGTTTGAGGGTGCATCTCCACGATCACTTTCGAAGATCAAGTCGGATGCATTTCCCCGCTCCAAGGCTTCTTCAAAAAAACGGATTAAATCCGAGTAATCTCGGTAGTAAGCTTTGATTACAGCATCCAAATATCTGCGTTACGTTTTCTAGACAGTCGTAACTTCATGAGCTTATAGTATCCTAATCGAAGCAATCTGCCAGGGCTTTATTGTGAATGTAACCTTGTCATCCTGGCAGCGGATATCTGAATCCAGCACCTTACCATTTAAATCGACCAGCGATGCAGAAATCGGCGTAAAGGGCAATGACACTGACACAGAAGCACTATCTCCACACATCTGCGTCAGACGAAGTATGTATTCATCATTGTCAGCCGCAAATGAATTCATCGACAATGTGTCTGGTGATATCCGGACAGCCTCCCTGGAGATACCTGTCATACTCTTTGGAACATACTGGTGTCGTATCGGATGCCGGATCTGTTCGGCTTTGCGCACCATATCGATGTTTTCCTGGCCAAGCATCATCCGGTGCTGGAACACTTGACGCCCCCCGACGTCGTACATATCGATATATCCCTCCCAGCTCTCCTCGAAAACCTTTGTCTTCTGCGCCATGATATGAACCAGTTTCCCTGGTGAACCGAACGCCCTGAAGAACTTGTCTCCGTCTTCAGCGATGAGGGCTATCTGGCCATCCGAATCAGAAGCATTTGCCCAGGTCCTGGCCCAGAAAAATCCCGGGATGACTCGTTCACCGGACCCATATTTTATCTCATCGAAATTGCGCGGTTCTATGCCAAATGGTACATCTACTTCCACTTTTGCGTTGCCTGATACCGGGAGAGCTATCGCCAGAAAACTGCTGATATTGTCTGATGGCGCCATGAACTGGATTGTAGAACGCACCCCGGCTTCATCTTTATACAGTTCGATATGTTGTCTTACCCAATAGCCGCCCACTGTCCCCGTGCGTGTAACGCGCCACATCAATGGACCAGAATGGTCCAACCTCACATCATCAACTACAAAGCGCTCGGGTTCATCAGAGATCGATTCCGTATACCAGTTCTCTTTCTTTACACTGTAATAGACCGGCTCAAGGAACGATGATCCGTCAGGAGCGACACGCTTAACACCGGCAACCATATCTTCAACAGAAACCAGGTGGCCATTATTGCATGTGATCTTCATCCGGTTGCTGGATAACTCAAACGCTGCGTCTTTGATAGTTGTCTTGCTGAGCATGTTATATTTCGTTCGCCAGTAAGGTGCTGTTTCTGCGTTAGTGATAGCTACCTCACCGGCAGGTTTTGGAGGAACAGTATCCCACTCATATTTAAGAGTTGTAAACCCGCACGATGGCGCCTCTACTTCTGCCAGGATATTGAGTTCAGCATTGCAGACAGGATAATCCACAACCTGGAATGGAACAGCTTTGCCATCAACATCCGTGATCCCTCCGAGATCACGTGTAAGATCGGTGTTGATAACCCAGATTGGTATGATCTCTTTAAGCTTTCGAGGAAGTGTATTAATCAGGGCTATTCCACCGGAATCCATCGGAAGACAGCTATCCACCAGTGATATAGAGGCACTCTCAATCAGTTTTTCCGCAGAATCTGCAGTCTTCATCAGGTCGAGTTCCCCAGCCTGCCAGTCCTGCCTGAAGAGATACTGCACCGCATGCGGAGTCCAGTCAAGGAGCTTTTCCCACAGCGCCGTATATTGATCTTGAGGATATTCAATCCCTTTGATGATACTCGCTATCGTGTTGACTACCTCTCCCTGCACCAGAAGCCTGTCATTTTTCTCCCGAAGCCACCAGATACCTCTGCGTCCATGGTTTGCTGTGTTATAACTGACATCCGTCGGATCAAGCACTCTGTCGATTGTTTTAAGTTTCTCGCGTCCTGCTTCAAGAGCAGAGAAGAGTCTGTCCGGAGTGCTGTAGGCCATCTTTCCAGGAGATCTCTCATTCCACAGACTAATCAATTCACGATAATTGATAATTTCATCGTTTTCAGGGAGCAACCGGTCCGGGCGGGTATCATCCGATCCTACACACAAAGCGACATTTTCAACACCGTCCTGTACAGGACGTTCAACATAACCTTTCCAGATACTATCCACCACAGCATCCCAGTCCGTATCCCAGGTTGGACCGTGACGCTCCGAAATATTATACAGACCGCCATAAAACGCCCTGCAGACAAGAATCTTATCACCTGACAATCCCTTCCAGTAGAAGGCTCGAGGCACGCCCTCTGAGTCCAGTGCTGCCATTGGACGCTCCACAAAATATCCGGTAATGCCCGCAAGCCCCAGAATCTGCGGCAACTGAGTATGGCCGAATGTTACATCCATATCAGCGCATACTTGCAGGTTAACTGAAGGCTCAAACTCGCGCCAGTGCTTCATGCCCTGCTGAAGATTCCGGATATATGTCTCGTCTCCAACATTCGTGCTGCGGACGTTGCCATAGTGCCCACAACACACAGCCATCTGCCCGTTTCGGATGTATTTCCTGAGTCTATCGAGGTTCTGCGGACGGAGCTTTATGTAAGGTATCATCAACTCGGTCCACGTATCGATATAATAACAGTAATCAGGGTACTCATCCATCATATCCAGTATCTCATCCAAGGCGCGGACATACCTGTCGATATGCCAGGCTCGCGTATGAACCCAGGCTACATCCGCATGAGTATAGCTGATGAAATGAATAGTCCCGTCAAAATCGCTTAGTTTGATTTCATCTGATGGCATAACATTTTCCTCATAAAATCCAATATAACAAAAAGAGCCATAACCCATTATTCCTATAGATAATAGTTATGCTGCTGTCCTATCTCATCTGCAGGTATAAATCCAGCCGCGCCATGCATATTGTTGCCGGACAATATATGATCCAGAATAGCTCTTCTCAGAGATGTATCTCGGGAAGCAGTTGTCAGATCCTCCGGTTTTGAACCGAATACACATCCAAATGTCTGATTATCATCAGACAAAACCGGCATCAAATAAAACTCTTTCTGAAACTTTACAATATTGGATTCAGCCGGCAGAATCTTTGGCATGTTCGGATCAAGCAGCCAGGAAGTACATACGAATCCAACGTGCTTAGCCTTGTGAAGATACTTTTGAAAGAACTCATTTGCCAAATGGAATGATTCTATACACTCCTGGTAATCCATCTTCTCACCACCTGGAATATGAACTTCCAGAATGTTATTTCCATTAACCAGTATCTGTTCCCAATCGTCCAGGTCAATTGTCAGGCGTTCATTAACTGCTTGCCCAACCGACAACATGGGGTATCCGGTCACTGTGCGGTTTTCTTCACACAGAGAGGATGTCCAGAAATGCTCATCAGAAATGCCATTTGTACCATTGATCAGACCATCCGTTCTAAACTGCATTCCGTTTCCAGCCAATGCTAAAATACGTCTGTTTTTCAGGTTTCGATACAAATGGTAATCATAGTAATACGGGATGAACTTGAACTGGAGTCTTCGAAGTCTGAATATATTTCCCAGTAGAATATGCTTGAGCCATCCCAATTCAGCCAACCCCCATCTGCCTTGGGCATCTTTGTAATACCGGGTCCGCCAGGGCATGTCTTTCAGGCAGTTTCTGGTTATATCTATCGGAATGTTATAGTCCGCGTGTATTTTAAGAAATACCGGAATACCTGTTATGTAAACAACAAGATGAAACAGGCTTCTCAAGTGTTCAGGCAATAAATCAGGGAGCGGCCAATTATTGCACTGTTCTTCACCACTCACGAACACACAATAATGCCAAAGCCAGACAAGGTTTTTCAGATCATCATTGGTCCGGACAATATCCAATGTCTCTTTGAGATCCCTTACACAATCCTCATCGAGCTCTACCAGACTCAGAAATTGTGCAAGAACACCAATATCCAACTGTTCGTCAACAGTATATGTTGACTCTTCCAGCATTTCATAAGACTTGAGCCAACAATCCGGCGGATTTGATATCCCAACCGATGTCATAATCCGTCCAAAATCCTGCAGTCTAGATTCATCCAGTGCCATTGCTTATCAGCCTCAATACACCATTTTTCATACAAATTGGCTTATTTACTGAAACAATCACTTCCCAATCATTTCTTTTCAGGACTTACCAGAACCACCTGGTCTATACTTATAGAGTTAATTACACTCGAGTTGCCGTGCGGGAAGGCAGGGCCGTCGAATTTTATTCTTGCCCAGACTTCATGCATGCCGGACTGGCGGAAGAAGACTCTCACCATACGGGTCCAGAAGAAGTAGATATTCGAGTTACCACCTATGTTGAATGAACCCATCTTATACCAATGGTATCCTGGACCGGTGATGTTTTCTGCTATTATGGGCTTTCCGTTTGGAATCTGATCTCCCGAGAACTTATTCTTCACTCCCCAGTTCATCGGAAAATCGAATGGTTTAGTTTTATCTATGCCTGCAGGGATACCTGTTTCTACCCGATAACCTATGTTCGGATCCCAGGTATCATTCGTGCTGCTCACTTTATCACTGATTGGAACCTGCTCAACTTTTAAAGCCCAGCCTGTTGTAGCATCCGGATCTTTTACGAGCTTTGCCGGTGCTTCAAAGTGGAAGTTGACACTGCCTGCCGGGTATTGGAACACCCTGTCTTTGGGTAGGCTGGAGAACTCCTGCGGGAAAGGCATTGGTATATACTGGTTCTTTTCGAATGCAGTAGTTGCCGCGTTTACCAGATTCTGCACTGCAGATTTATCCAGCCCGTTGCCTTCCGGGGTACACCTCAGGTTGATCTGCTCTTCCATTGTCTTGCGATATCGAGTCATATATTCGTCCGGATTGAGAGGGAAAGTATCAGCAGGTTTGCCCATGAGAACCCATTCCTGAACCAATCCCGGCCATAGATACAAAATAGATCGATCGACAGGCAGTCTTGCGTGGCGGACGCGTCTGGACAGGACTGGATCGTTTTGAACGGACTTTTCAGCCTTGGTGAATAATCTGTCGGCTTTTAGCAGGAACTCAGAATCGAGATATTTGAACTCGGGAAGTTCAGCAAAGAACCATACATGTGAAGGCTTTCGCATTTCGGCTTTTGTGAGTTCAGAAAGATACTGCCTCACAGAACTTCCTGCTGGTCCGTAATAACCGTTGGTAAACTCATTCAACAGTTTTTGATAATCTTGATCGGGATTTTCTAACAGTTTAGCAGTTATCCAGGCTTTCAGGTCCCGCATATCCCGCCCGATATCACTGTCATTTTGCAGGAAAATATACTTTACATTAAGCGTTTTATACAGCTTGAAGTCTTCAGCGAACACAGGAACATTTGGAACAGGGAACCCGTATCCATTGCCATACAAATCACTGAATGCTTCACCATAGCCATAAGTAGTATCATACTCCCAGATTGACAGATTTTTGGCTATCTTCGACCAACTCATCAGCGCGTCATAAAATTCCTTGTTGCTCGCATCTGACAGTGGGCGGCACATGTTTACCGGTTCCGTGCAAAGCCTGATGACTACATTGTCACTGGGGTGTATGTGCTTTGGGGGAATCCTGCTATCTTGATATGCCAGTGTATCGACGTAAACACCCGGAAACTCTTTGCGGATCGAATCTGCACAGTAGTTGACCAGCTGGAGCAGCGGCCCGGCCTGCGATCCTTCAGCATCCGAAACAGCTTTACATCTGCTGCACTGGCACCAGGAACCTCCATCATTAGCTGAAATGCTATACATGCGGGGCTGCAGTCCATAGTTGTCCGATGCAGCCTGATTGGTGCTGATGATGTAGTTCCTCAGGCGTGCTGCCATAGTCTTTTGCAGTTCGGGGTTGGTCAAGCATAAACCCCGGCTCTCCACTGTTCGCTTCCCCCCGATCTCTGCAAACCATTCGGGATGAGATTCGAATTCGGAATTGGGAATATAGCTGGAAAATGTATGCACGAGTCCGGGCTGTCCAAATGCACCGACTATATATGCATAGCTGCCGTCCTCATTTTGCTTATATGTGTGTATGAGTCTCAATCGATCGGCGAATCTTGCAGCTTCTATTCTGGTTGGCGCGTAGATCTCTCGTCCCAATTCGAATGCCGGCACACCGGACAGCTTCAATGCTCCGGTGCTGAGAGTGGGTTTGGATGGCACATATTCTTCGAACGCATTCCACCACCGAACTCCACAGACATCCTCAAGGAAGTGATATACGGCATAGAGAGTGCCATACGGAGTCCCACCAGTCAGGTATAAATCATTTTTGTCAGTCCGAACAACCCACTCCTGGCTCTGTATTTTCACAGAGTCCAGCCCGATCTTACCTGCAGCGCTGGTAGGCCCAACGTATATGCAAGGACTATTCAAACTGTGCCCTTCGCTCACAACCTGAAGCTCTGCACCTGTTATCTTCTTTATATAATTCTTCAGTTCAGTGACAGCAAGCTGCTCCAGAGGCTGCATATTCATGGCAGTAACTATTGTTGCAACCGCCTTATGATCCGAAACAATCACAGCTCCAGCACTTCCTTTTGCAGATGATGTTTGAGGCAATATGGTAATCATGGCACATATGCATATCAACATACTCAATATTCTAAAAACAGAGCATGCTGATCTCCCTTCTGTGAATGAATAGACGGTTGTAAGCAGGTTAGCAAGAGTGACTGATCCATCTTTATGCATATTGTTATACTCCATTTGGTTATTAAGGATCTACTGGATGTTGATTTCATATTCTGCGGGAATGACGGGTTCAACCGCGGTCTCAAACTTATTCAGTTAATGACGGTTGTTCAATTGTCTCTTTTTTATGGAAGCACTTATCAGCCACACAACCAACACTATAAACGCTGCAGTCAAACATGCACAAGCCAGGATTTTGGCAATGGACACGGAAATCGTATACAAAATCTTTTGCCAAAGCAAAAACCATAGACCTAATATTAGGTAAGAAGCAACTTTCTGCAATATTTTCTTTGTATCCTTGTTCATTCATACCTGCTTTCGTGTCTCTGGTAAGGCAAACATCCAGGATAGAACTAGAGAGCTTTGTCACTATTAATCTTACCGCCCGGATTCTATCCTCAGTGCTTTCGACATAGCATCAAGGCGCGCGGTTCCCTCACTTAGAGTAGGCACAAGCCAACCGCCTTCTGACAATTCATTCCAGGCATAGATGAGCAGCGCACTGGAAGGACACGTTTCAGGGTTTGCTTTAATCCAACGAACCCCGGCTATGATATGATCCGCGAGCTGTGTGGGAGTAGCCTGGGCTATCCAATCCGCATTCAGGTCGCGGCTGCTCATGAGTTCCGGGTATTCCGGTCGTTTCATCGGACGATAGTCCCAGCCTGTATTCACAGTTGGGACTACCTGCTTTCCGGTAGCCTTGCAGGTGTTCCAGAAATTGATGTTGTGCTCCGCCAGTGTTGAGTATGGATATTCTTTGTTATCATTTCCGGGTGCGAATCCGGTGTATGTGCCGATAGCATCGCACCCGAATTTTTCAACCAGCTCTGCTCCACTGGGTGCCCAGTAAGTCATCACAACAAAATATGGATTACCAGCGCCTGCAGCGATGGATTTTTGTCGCAGGCTCGTTATCCACTCACGCGCCGATTCATCGGAACCCATATACTTAACTATCTCAGCAATTTCGTAGAAATATACTAACGGCCGGTTGCCCATCACCTTCTGGTAATTGGCATCCCCGAGCCGCTGGACAAGATAGTCTGTGGTTTGTGGGAGTTCTAGCTTTGGACCGAGATGAAGTCCACCAAAGATAATCAGGCAGTAGTTGATGTCCATCTTGTGTTTACTCGACAAATAAAGCTGAAAGCATTTTGCCATGTGTTTCGAGTGGGGCGGCCAGCCGTCAGGATGATACCAGCCAAACGCCCAATAGTCCAAGCCGCCTGCTTTGGCATAGGCGATCTCTTTATCTATGACTTTCTGCGAGTCCTCCCGAACAATGGCCTTGCCGTCAGGTCCAATCTTGGCAAAAAACGGCAGCCGGTATTTCCACTCCGGAGGGTCAAACGCTCTCTGCCAGACGTCCCACTCATTCCACCCGTCCCATCGAATTGCACCGACCACAGGACGCAAGGCGCTCTTGCGGGATTGATCTACATTAGCCTTTGCACTGGCAATTACAGGAACTGCCACAGCCGTGCAGAGAAGAGTATTGAGAATTATACTGATTAGTTGTCTCTGCAAGGATGTATACTCCTTCGACATGGATCCCGATCTAAAAATATTCGATATATCTCAAGCAAGTCCGTTAACGTCCAACCACTCTATAAATCGTTTTGCACAGTAATCCAGATTCTTGATACTTCCTCCACCGCGTAACGGGGAACACATTTCATATGCTATTGGACCGTCATATCCACCTGCTTGAAGACCTTTAATGAAGCTCAGATTGTCCATGTCACCATCACTCATTGGCACTGCGCGGCACATATCTACCGGCATTTCCAGGTAGTTGACCTGATCGGGTTGATAACGATATCTGGGCATACGTATATAATCTGCCATTGTGGTATACACTACATCCGGTGCTATTTCCTTTGCTGTATTAAATAGTTCCTCCCCACGTAGATTGAGAGTCCAGGGATCAAACATCAATTTACAATTCGGTCGATTTATATCGTTCAACAATTCCCGGAGTGCCCTGGTGGCTACTGCAATATCATGATGGTTCTGAATACCAATGGTAACACCGTAAGGTATAACTCGGTCGCAGCATTCTTGTATGGCAGCTACCGTCCTGCTCCACTGTTCATTAATAGACATATCGTCGCGTTCGTATGATGTAAATATGCGGATCAACCCGCAGTCCAAAACCTGTGCAAGTTCTGCAAGGCTCTCAATATACAAGATCTGAAACTCGTTAAATGGGACTTCGCGTGATTCTATGCCACCTGTGAAATTGGTATAAGCCGCCAGACACGCGACTTCAAGACCATTGTCATCACAGAGTCTCTTGATATTCTTAACTTTGTCGGGTTTCCAGTCCAACGGGGACAGATGTGGACGTTTACACATAAGTTCAACGCCTTTGTATCCAAGTTCTGCTGCATGAGGTATGAACTCCTCAAGACTGAGTTTATCCTGTCCCCACAATCCTGCATAACTGACAGAAAACAATATGGTTTTCATCCGACACCACCATTGAATCACTCCCGGTTTTAGTTTACAATACCTTTTCACCGGGAATGGTTTTATTTACATCAGTCCATTGTATCCTATTTCATACGGGCTTGCTATTGGTGAATCATAGTTACAGTCAAAGATATAAGAATCTATGCAACATGATTGAACACTCCTGTTATGTGGTATGTTCTGATAGGGTGTCTAGTCTAAAGACAATCCTATGAAAGAAGAATATATGTGTGCATGGTTTATGGGTAGTGGTATGGACAGAGTGGGAATTGAAAGTCGGGTTGTAGAATTTCAAGGGCATAAGATATTAACCATATCCGGAGAGATAGATGCATACTCTGCTCCGCAATTCAGGCAGGCTGTGATGAGTGTACTGGATGGGACAGAGCAGCATCTAATTGTAGATATGTGCGATGTCAGGTGCATTGATATCAGCGGATTCGCAGTATTGCACTCTGCAATGAAACGTCTCAATCCACTTGGTGGAACATTAAATCTTGTGGGCTGTACATCTACTATGGACCATCTCTTCGCCATTTCGAAGCTGTCTTTAATGGTGACTCTGGATCAAGACATAAACGACGCGATGGAAGCAACATGTGCATGATTATCTCATAATTATTTATATCCTCTAAATGTTCGTGCAATGATTGAATAGTATGTTTATGTGGTATGCTGTGAATGGGTGTCTTCGTTTAGGACTACCCCAACGAAAGATGAGATATGAGCGATATTACCAATAATAACGGTATAGTAAACACTGGACTCAAGAGTCAGACTGTAGATTTCCAAGGACACGCGGTTTTGAATGTTTCCGGAGAAATAGACGCGTACTCGGCTCCACAGTTTAGGCAAGCTGTGATGGAGATTCTAGACAAGAATGATCATTACCTGATTGTAGACATGCACAATGTAAGATACATGGACAGCAGCGGTTTTGCCATATTGCTCTCTGCAATGAAGCGAATCAGCCCAACTGGTGGAACCGTGCATCTAGTTGGTTGCACCCCAACAATAGATCGTCTTCTGAAAATAACCAAATTATCGTCAATAATGGCAATACATCAAGACATTGATGATGCGGTGCAAGCACTCTCAGCCTGATTTTCCTCTTAGTCCGATATTTTGTTTATGGATGTTTCGGCAGTCAAATGTATACAAGCCTGCCGGAACAAAGTCCAACGGTATAACTCACTTCCCCACGATACAATACTTGAATTTGCTCCCATCCAGCTCAAACGTTATATTCTTGTCTTTCGACATTTTATACAAAACAGCCTTTTCCCGCTTTCCTTCAGAGCTGACTGGCAATATCTCGATAGATTCTGCTTGTGCAAGCGTGGGAGCAAGTTTCTTCAAGTCAAGAGTTATGATATCCTTCTTTGTAAATGGTTCAGGTATCACCCAAAGAGCATCTCTATCATGCTTAATGAGATAGCTGTAAGCTGCCTTGATACTGCCGAAATCGTGTTCGATACCTCCGCCATTGCAGTACGCATACTGAGGCCCACTTACATAATCAACACGACGACCATCTACCAGCGCCGAATACTCCAGTATTTTTTCCGGAAGTAAACAGACATATCCATCAGGAGGCAGGACATACTGTTTTCCGCTGACTACTACATTCCAATTCTGACCAGCATTATGGTTCAAATAGACTTCCAAACCGTTCTGATATTTAATGTACACCTGGTTATTCTTCAGTGCGCCAGTGGGAATTGCTTCCTCGATAGTCAACAGTTTTCCATCTGAATTATAGCGGATCATCTCAACCGGAATATTGGCATAATACTGCTGGAGCTGCTGGATCATGAAATATGACTTCAATAGCTCCGGTTTGATCTGATTTGGCGGAGCATTGCCATAGCATTCAGCACCAAACAAATGCCCGGTGTTGCCATACGCAATCTCCATTGCCAGCAATTTATCAACATCTTCCGGCTTAGAGGAAGCCACCAGACCCAGGAAATATCCGCAGTCGTTTGATAGTAGATGCGGTTTTCCAAGCTGGAAGTCCAGCAGTAAATCCTGATCCGGATTGCTGGGTTGGGCATAGCTGTCACAAAAACCTGACAGCATCCACTGCGTAATTCCCTCACTCAGCACTGGCCCATTGAATGCTCTGCTCTCATTCAGCAAAGATTTGGCAAAAACCTTGAGAACAGGCTGGAATTTCCCGGCGCCATTTACACGATAATCGTAGTCTGTCTGTCTCCAGAGAGGCGGACATGTATACTGGTCCAGATAACTGCACTTGAGGTGGAATTTCTTCCTGAGTCCGTTACTGAAACGTTGTTGCAGACTCAGTATCCGGCTGACTTTCAACTGAGCTGCATCCAGTGTTCCATATCGCCATTCTCCTTCAGGAGTAAGCGTGAGCAGGTTCTCATCCCATACGGAATATGCCAGAGGATTTATAAGGGTGTAGTCTGTATAGAAACCAACCCGATAACCCAGTTCATCCTGCAATTTATCGATCATCCTAACACATTTCGCATCTCCGCCTATTTGAGGATCCGTATCCAGAATGAGGGTAGTCGGGCCTCCATCAAAATTGACGTATGAACGGTAGAAATTCCCATGGAACCGGATGAACAGATTCTCCATACCATACTGCCGCATTTTTTCCCAGAAAGCAGCTTCTTCATCGTAGTAAGATGGATATGGAACTTTAGAAACATACCACATCCTGGTAGCCCACACCGCTGATCTTGTCGTTTCCAACCATTTGTTTGGTGGATTGGGAATATTGGGCAGAACCTCGGAAAACTTTTTAGAGATAGATATAAACAAACGCTCGTGCGGAGCGTTACGTTCACCATTGGTTTTGGGGAAATAGGCAGAACCGCCATTAATGACTGCCGAATCAGGCCCTGATACTCTCTGCTCACCGAAAAGCTCTGATGCATCAGAATTAAACCAGTCCAGGAATGAGGAAACAAAGAGGCCATTTGTATACAGGATTGCAGGATCGATGCTCTTGTGAATACTTTCGCCTAGAGACAAATATGGAACCTGGGTCAGTATCGGGTTCAGCACATTCTTAACTGAACCGCAGCGAAATTCTTTGATCATTTTTGAGTCTGATTGAAAATCAATAATTAGAGACTTCTGCTTGATGCTTAATTTCATCCAGGTAGTGAAAGATATTTTACCGATTTGCCAAAGCCAGGTGGCGGATAGATTATTGCCGTTTATCGTCAGGTTTTGCAGAGTTTTTTTGACATCAGTATCACCCGGCAAATACTCTTTGCCATCGCAGTCCAGCACCCATCCGCCTTCAGCAGCAGGTTGAAAAGAGGGTCTTCCATTACAGACAGCAGTTATGTCTGAGAGTGTTCCTGATTTGGGTTCATATCGAAATTCAATATTATCATCTGTACTCTTATATGTAAGAGATACCACATCCCCGGTTTTTTGGACCGAATTGGTATATTTGACCCCTCTGGGCAGCATTGGTAGTATCGTATCCCAGGTTGTCGGGAAACCGCATTCTTTCCAGGTAGGAACCTCAGATGGAACTGGTTTTCGATCAATTGAATAAAAATCCAGGGAATCGAAGTATATGTTTTCCGGTTGCTCTCCCAGAAAATCGTAGAAAGTCAGCGACAAGAATTTGGCTGGAGCTGATATCTTTGCTGGAAGTGTCCGGTGCAGCAGATACCATCCACTCCAGAACACAAAGGGATGCTCACTGCTTTCCATTGGGATAGATTCTATTCTTCCATCAGCATCTTGAATTTGAACCGATATCTTTACACCATTCGGAGACCGCCAGTAATTGCCGAAAACCCAGATATTAATACCATCGAAGGAATCCTTGATTGTAATAGGTGCAGGTGGATAGATGACAGCTTTTTTTAGATCGGGGTCATCAAATGGTCCTGCTTTCAGAGTCAGCTTTGCAACATAGTCTCCCCATAACGGATGCTCCTGACTGCGGTATAACTTAGCTTCGCTTATCCCCTGGTATGAAGAAACCGTCCAACCGGACAAATCCTCAAAGTCAACTAAAGGGAGTCTCTTTTCAGTCTGCCCTATTATGAAATGATTCCTGGGGTTCTTGATTTCTGTGTCATCGACATTTGATGCAGGCAATGTGACTTCCTGCCCAGTACCGTGCGATGCGCTGATAAGGAAAGCAGTATTCAAGACCTTGACTTCGTCTATTGCGCCGTTGAAGTATTGTCCATCTCTGTCTGCGGCTCTACCAATACATAATGGTCCATCAAAGGGTTTGAGCTTGCCTTTTGTTAAAACAGCCTTGCCAACAGGTTCCCCATCGACTAGAAGTTGGAGTATATTATTGCCCCACGAGAATGCCACATGCTGCCAGTGCTCTCTCCGCAATACATTCGCAGCAGAGACTGTATATTCGCCTTCGTCAGTAACCAGGGTAGCAGCAAGTCCATTCTGATAATATGTCGTCAGCACATAGCCAGAGTGATTGCCGTTGTTCTTGCTGACAATGTAACCCTGTTCGCTGATCTGCGTTGGCGTCACATTCTCCGGTTTTATCCAGGCTCCAACAGTCAGAGCGTTCGCGGGATCGAGCTGCGATGTGTTGGCGACCTCCACATAACTAGACTTACCATCAAAGCCAATTGCATAGTTCTTGCTCTCATAAGCCTTGTTATCAAGTAAAAACTTATTTTCCGGGTCATAACCCGCAACCCAGGATGCATTGTGGACACTCGCTAATTGCCCCGAGACCAAATCGGCTGACGAATCACCTTTGCCTTCATTAAAAGGCAGAGATAGCACAAGGTTAGTTCTGTTGCTGCCATACACTTCCCACCAGTCTACTGCCAAAGCTGGTTGGATGCACAGGAGACAGTAAACCAGACACAAACCAAAGACATAACTGATCCTTCTGTACATAATAACTCCGGGATTAACAGTCAGACAGTGTATCTTTTCCAATATATCCCATATAACGCTTATATAGACTGAGAGCGGATGGATACATTGAATATGGACTCAGAAAATGTGGTGCCTCGAAGGTGATGATCTTCTCCACATGGGACTGGACTACTTCGAGTTTGTGTCTCAATTTTGGCCAGGCGATTGGTGGAAATCTCCAAGGCATATCCCGATCGAAAGTCTCCAAATTTGACCAGAACGCAATGCTATGCTTTGCACATATCTCCTGTGTTGCGATGACATAGTCTTCCAGCTGATCGAAGTTCACGTGACCATCCATGAAAGCAGCTGTGTCGATCAAACCGTCCATTTCATTGTATATATAGTCAAACTGCTTGTAGTGGAGTTCAGGACTTATTGCGAATTCCGGCTCCCATTTTGCTCCAGCATAGCGGGGAGAAATCATGATCTTTTTGGTTGAATCGTAACTCTTCGCTTTAAGAGCCAGTGGTTTCCATATTTTTGTCTGGTGATATTTTATATCCCCTTCGTGACACAGATACCATCCATAGAATGATGGATGCGCGGCATATTTGTCCCACAATTCTTCAATTAACAACCGGTTTATGTCGACTTCGGTTTCCCAATCGTTCTTGAGCCAGTGCTTGCAGGTATCATACAAGCCGAGATACATTCGCATTCCAGTGCGATCAGCTTCTTTGAACAGCTGTTCGACAAGATCGTCTTCTTCATATAAAGTCGTTTGCATTACATCAGACTTATACATAGCCTGTTCCCGCCAACCGACCCGGATAATGATAGTCGTATCAATACCCATTGCTTTGAACAAATCAAATTGCTTGGTCCACTGGTCCGGAACCCAGTTGTTGTCCGGAATATCACAGGCTATTCCATCTAGAAATGTGCCGGTGATGATCTTAAGATCCGCCATGTTGTGTCTCCTATGGTGGGTTTTCGTGCAAGTAACCGATACATATGACTTGGTCCATACTCAGGCCAGGAACTGCTCCAGATGTCGTTTTGCCAGTATAAGTCCTCGCTCATATCCCTCTGCATACCAGTATGCTGAATGCGGCTCTATTGCAATCTGTTCATCATAACCCACTTCATACAGGCACGCTATCACGGTGCCCCAATTGATTTGCCCCATTCCCGGAGGAACATATGTCATCGGAATGAGCCCCTGGTTGTAGTCGGTAATACGGGCAAGTGAGATTTCATCTTTGGCATGGGCGTGCACAATTCGTTTTCCATATTTCAATATCTCTGAAGCATAATTGCGTCCTGCTTGAGCCGAAAACGAGGGATCGTATTTCAGGTAGAGTCCCGGGACCAACCGAAACATAATATCCCACTGTTCCGGCCCTAGGTAACAGCTCTGCACTGCAAGCTTCACACCCATCTGCTCACCCAATTCCACGGCTGCACCCAGACAGTCCTGAAACTGATTCAATCCGTCCGGATCGTCTTCCGACAAAGGCTGGAGGTGTGCCGTAAATGACTTGGCACCGATAATCTGGCAATCTTCAAATGCTCTCCCATAGTCATCCAGAGTCATCGGGTCGTATCCAGTCAACGCAGCTGTAAGTCCGATACCGGCTTCCTTAGCTTTTTTAGCCATCTCCGGATATTCCGCTGATATTTCCGGATTCCATTCCGGTTCCAGATCGGTAAAACCGAGTTTGACGGCTGTTTCTATTGCACGTTGATATGATCCATAGATCCTAAAACCAATTCTCATGCTCATTTCTCCTATACAAACAGTTATTGACCAACGTTAGCATTATCTACCGTTCATTACCCTTATCTCATCTATCTCGAACTTGATCCCCTCTTTATCTGATGGGTCCAGGCGGAACTTATCTGCTATACCTTTCCACTGGGGATTAGATCTCAAGTCGAGTTCGATATCGTGCCATACTCCATCCAGCGGGAGTTTGAACTTGATGCTTGTATCCTCAGACATGACTGATTCTACCGTAGACCAGAAAAGCTGCCCATCTGTAGTTGTCGGGCTGTCATCTTTCGGAAATGCCCGCATCCTGATGTGCATTTGAGTGTATTTTTTGCAGTCGAGATATGTGACAGGACTGTTGATCTGGGGATCACCGTTGACAGAAGTGAAGTACAGATTCCCCCACTCCTGCTTTAACTCTGTACAGCTGACTGCTGTCCAGCCTTCGGTATCAAAATCAAAAGTCCACTTGTCGATACGAGGCAGTTTGAGATCGAATGCAGGACTAAGCATGCCTGAGGATTTCGGAGTGACATCTTTGTGTTTGGGAGAGTCAGGAGCAAAGACTCTTCTTACCTGGTCCAAATATGCGAATCCATACTCCGCACTCGGTTCCAGAATTGATCCTTCTCCCCACTCATTCCAGGCTTCGATCATTACCACCCTGTCCTTATTGAGATACCCTTTGGCACGTTCGAGCGCTTTTCCGAATAACTCAGGGGTGCTGCCGGTGCGTATTAGATCACTGTCTTTAGTCCACGGACGGCGATCCCATCCCGGCATAACCGTCGGCCAGAGTAAGTTTCCTGTGATCTTGCCCCAGTGTTTCCATAGCTCTTCACCACAGTTCGCAAGATCTGCATAGGGTGCCACCATGTGTTTACCTATCCCCGTGAAACTGGTGCCGTAGTAGGGGTAGTTGTAGAGGCAGAAGGCCTTTGTCCCGGCAGATATTGAGTTCTTTATACCGACTTCCCCGCCATTCTCACCTTCGCAGAAAACCAGGTAAACTCCGGGCAGACCGGCATCTTTACATCGCTGCTCGAACCTGTCAAAGACCTTCTTAGCTCCTTCCATACCAAGGTTCTGCACATATCCACCACCGACCAGTATCATAACCACCGGTTTGTTATCGATCCGCAGGTAACTTGGGTGAGTGAGGTATTTTTTGATCACCAGATCTCCGAAGCGCTCCATTGATTCCGGTGTCATTGTGGACGGCGTAAAGTGGTTACACCAGTTGATACAAAACTTGAACTGACCGATAAATTTGCTCTTCAGAAACCCATCATCCAGTGCTGCTTCCAGCATCTGGCTCCCATTCTGAGTGTAGAAATCGAAAGCAAAAAACGATATCCCGTGCTCCAGTGCCCACTTGATGTGCCAGTCGGCGGCATCAGGATCGCCTTCCTTATAATAACCAAGCAGAGGGTGCTGAGTTGGTTCGCTGGCCGATATGCAATACCAACGCTCGGGGTGGCTCCAGCCGGGGAAGTAGTAAGCCCCAACCAGTGCGTCCGATTTAACTGTTTTCGGAGGCGGAATCACGCCACCCGCCCAAACGCATTCGATTGAAACCAGAAGTAATCCAAGCGTTACCCAGAAAGAGTATTTGAGCAGGTTCATACTAATCCTCCACAAGCTATCAATCTCTGCAATCAGTATATGGTCATGACGATAGGAAGTAAAGAGAAGCGGATGCCCTAAATCCAGGTTTGATTCATCTTTTAAGTCCACTCTGACTCCCTGACGCTTGCTGGTTACAGGAAAGAAGTAATACCATCAAATATTTCTTGTAAATCCGGGTAAATGACACGGACATTTCCACCGATAATTGTGTAGTAGTTATAAACCATATAAGGTGACAACTGTGATCATACCATACAAGGTTAAGAATCCTCCAAAGGGATTTCCATATGCGACTGTTTCTCTGATCGGACTGAATATACTAGTCTATCTCTTCACATCTCGTTCGTTCTTGGTAATCAGACCTGAAGTTATCCATGCCTATGCGATGCAGTGGGGAGTCAGCCCATTCTATACTTTCTTCACTTCGCTGTTTCTCCATGGTGGTCTAGCCCATTTGCTGGGTAATATGCTGTTTTTGTGGATATTTGGTCCGGCAGTAGAGGACAGACTGCGGGTGCCGATGTATTTGTTCCTGTATTTTCTTGCAGGTATGTCCGGCCATGTCTGTCAGGCTGCACTGGGAGTTGCAGGGGCTTATTCTGTGCATGTTCCGTCACTGGGAGCATCCGGCTGCATTATGGGAGTTCTTGGAGCATACTGGTATCTGTTTGCCTGGAGTCCTGTCTGCCTGTTCTATTGGTTCTGGTTCCGGCCCGGGGTATTCGAGGCAGCAGCCGTGTATGTTATAGGAGCTTATTTCGTCCTTGATGTTATAAACGGTTTTATGGGGCGTGCGTTTCATGCGAGCGGAGGAGTTGCCAACTTTGCTCACGTTGGAGGTGCCCTGGTAGGCGCTTTACTTGTCTGGTCTCTGCATTATAAGCGGGATACTGACAAGGAATCCAAGGTTAAGGCAGTGCAGGCGGATGTCAAGAAATTTGACCTGCTCAGCTGTGCCCAGCTGCATGAGCTTGTTGCAATCAACCCCGAAGACAATGATGTACTGGTCCATTTTGCCCGAAAAGCAGCTGATTATGGCAGTGCGGATGATTTGAAATATGCACTCCAGGTAAACGCCCAGGCAGTCACCAGGGAGTGCCCTCTTGAAGTCTTGAAGTACCTTGCTGAGCAAGAAGGTTCAACAGAGAGTCTTGACGCCGGCGATCTCATATATCTCGGTGCGCGGGGTGAATCGGCTGGACGAACAGAACACGCGCTGTTTTGTTATCACCTGGTCGAAACTGCATATCCGAACTCCCCGGACCTGGAGATGGCCTGGTTCCGTATAGCTGCTTTGCTCTGGCGACAACAGTCAAATCCCCAGGCAGCCCTGAGAAAAATCGACTCCCTACTCGAGATGTTCCCAAATGGCCGCCTGCTGTTCCAGGCAGAAGACATGCGCACAGACATCCAACGCGAAATATCCCAGGCAGCATGAAGCGTTCTACTTTTTGGGTAATACTGATGAATTATAGCGATCCAAAGCTCATTATCTCAGACAAAGTGGTATAATACATACAGAGGGGGTAATGTATGATGATTATACGAATATCAGAAAGAGGGCAGATAAGCATACCGGCAGCCGCAAGAAAAAAATTGGGTATAAAAACAAAATCCAACGTCGTTGTTGAAGTCGGCGAGAATGAGATCACTATCAAACCAATGAGATCCATACTTGAGGTAGCTGGAATATTCCGCAAGTATACAAAAGGCAAGACAACCGACTGGGACACAATCCGCAATGAAACTATGAATATAGTCACACAGGAGATTGAGAGTGAAACTCGAGCCTAATGTGTATTCAATAGATGCAAATGTAATTCTCCGATATCTTCTTGGAGATGACCCAATTCTCTTCTCCAAAGCACACGAGATATTTAAAGCCGTTGAAGTTGGACGAACTGTTGTTACCTGCGATCCTGTTAATCTGGCAGAGGTGGTCTGGGTGTTGAGTTCATTCTATAAACTAAAGAATGAGCAGATATATGAAGGTCTGGAACCTATTATTAATTCTGATGGCTTCCTGGTCACAGATAAAGAGCGATACATTCTCGCCCTCAAAATGTTCGCAAACGGGATCAAAAGCTTTGGTGACGCTTGCGCATGCGCGACAGCTATACAAAACTGTGACGGTAGGTTGTATTCATTCGACACTAAGCTATCTAGAATTCCAGGAATCGTTAGGTCTGAGCACTTGACATGAAAACAGACAGGTACTGCTGAGCTTGTTTGTGCCACTCATGGACCAAGTAGATTTGTCAAAACAAGCGCTCATGGCTCAAATATTATCACCCATCAATTAAATACCCGCCGTATTCTTAACCCACTGGACTACCTCTTCATGCGATGACAGGCCAACTTGTTTATCCACCATTTTACCTTCCCTGAAAACTATCAAAGTTGGTATGCTGTCAATCCCATATTCTCTGGCAAGTGGCTGATTGTCATCTACATTGACCTTATAAACACTGATCTTCCCTGCATTCGCAGTAGCAATTCCATCGACTATCGGCGCCATTTGCCTGCAAGGTCCGCACCAGGTAGCCCAGAAATCTACCAGTACGACACCCTTGCTCTGCAATACATATTTATCAAAATCAGCACCATTTAGGGGCATCACAACACCAGGATTGCTGGTATTGGCTTGATCACCGGTATGCCTGGGCATAGCCGCAATGATCAATACTACTACTACAGCCGAGATAATTATTATCGCAATTCGATTATTCACCATCACTAAAATCCTCTCACCACCGTTAAATGTCTATCAAGTTTCATGCCCAATTATTTTCGCATGCAAACAAGCATTCGGATAATATGTCGCTACTCTTTAGCTCCTTTGCTGATTAGCAGACTGCGGACCTCATCCCAATGGCGTTTGTTCGGGTTATTCTCCGGATTTCCTGCATATGCGTCTTGTCCAAGTTCTGCTGCCTTGAGTATGGATATTTTGGCTGTTGTTACCGTGTTTACATCGGCGCCGTTCGAGATCAACAACTTCACCATGTCGGCATATCCAAATACGCACAGCAAATTTCACTTATTAGTCTTTTTATTTCTTTTTTACATAATCTATCAGAAACTATATGCAATATAACCAGCATATTAGACGAGTTTTGATAATTATTCTAGCCATATTTTTTGAATATGTCCAATTTTGTGAGGATCGCAAGCAGAGGAGGATTATGTTAACGCGCAAGAGATCATTCGAAATCCATATTTACCAGGGTATTCAGAACCGGAACTCAATTCCGCTGATTAACGCCCAGTGGTCTATATAGTCACTGGAGGGGCTGGTGTTGATTATCTGCAGGAGGTTACGACCAGTGCGGAAGATTGTGCTTGATATCGGAAACTCTTTGTTCACCCACCCATTCTTCACAAAAGGTGTCGGGCCTGCAAATATCTCCCTACCGTTCAGTTTTATCTGCATGTCCGCATGGTTTTTGTCACAGTCCTGGCCTTCGACAGCCAGCGTGACATCCTTTACCGGGAGAGTATCCATCTCGAAGACTACTTCAAGCGTGTTGTTAGCGGTCTGAGTGCCGTAAATCGCGCAGCCAATCTTTCCGTTGCCCCAGTCTGCGTAGTGAATACCCCCGGGGACATCATTTATGTTGAATACAACTGTGCTCACGGGGGTTATCCTCGCCATTTTCTTTGTGTTATGAAGATATTCAATGACTTCAATCAGATTGCGCTGGAACATCCTGATCTCCGCGGACAACAGAGGATTTCGGCTGGTAGACTCTATTTCCCTTACAAGTGCCTGTGTAGAAGCAATTATGGGCTTGAGTCTTTCATATTCAGTATCATCGATCGAATATCGGGAGAGCTCTTTTTCCTCCAGAACGCTTGTTCCTACAACAGGAGCTTTGCCTTTTTCGACTATAAAATCCTCCCGGGATCTTGTGGACAGCCTTTTATCTATGGGATATTTATATGCTATTTCAAGATACTCAGTGGAATACTGCAAAATCGGACGCACTGCTGCCGGATTTCCTGCTATCTTGGCAATCGCTCTCTGCCTGGCTCTCTCAGCATTATAACGGGAAGCATTCCACATATACTCCGCGATAGACAATGAGAGGACATCAGGGGTCGGACTTGTAAATCCTGCCATCTCATGGAAACCAACGCACTTTCGGGATTTAGAAAGATTCCCGTAACCTTCACCATACTTTTCAAATATAGTAAGCCCACGGTACATTCCATGAGCCTGCGAGGGAGTGTTGTCGAAGACCATGTATTCACGTCCACTAATACCCTCTTCATATTTCTTTATCACGTTCTTCGGGTAATCGAAGGTAATACACTGCTCCCCGGTCCAGAGAATGGAGAGTTTTTTGGATACACCGATGCGGTCATAATAGTCTTTAATACCATATGAGCTTTCATAGTCTTTGGTTATGAATGAGACTTTAGCATCTGGGTATTTGCTGAAAATCATATCCGACATCTTCTTAGCAAGCCATGCATGCGAGAGCAGCTGGTCATCGTTATATGCCTTTTTATCAGCATCGGTAAAGCTCTCCGGATTCCGTCCGCCATCATCGACGCCGATAATAATCCCCCGGCTGCCTTTGGTCAATGAGATCTCGTATGCATCCATTAGAAGCCGTAGTTCTTTATCATCTGATATGGTTATAGAATCTGTCTGCTGAACCGGCTGGATCCATTCAGCAATATTGCTTCCGCGCGGGACTGCGTATGAGGCCATATCACTCACGGTTTTCACGAAATCAGCGGGCGGTTTTCGCCAGTTGTTGCCCAGATTCCATGCAGGAGTCGGATTACAATTGGCCTTCCAGCGCATTGACTCCTTTAGTGAATCTACTGAATAACAGACATATCCTCTGCGCGGGTAATCCGGCCAGTCCTTTATATTACAGGCTATAGCTGTCACGCTGCCCATCTTTCGAGTAATCAGCTGCCGGAATGTCTGCCATGCCCAATATAGGCCAGCTTTATCCTTGCCTGACAGGATGATATGATTCTTACCGTCGGTTTGAACAAAGGAAATGGCATATCCTTCTGTCTTACCCGGGACTGCAATCGTATTCTCCCTGCCGATACACAGTTCAATAACAGTCTTCGCAGAAGCCGAAGATGTTGGCTTACCGATCTCTTCCGCTATTTCGTCTGCAATAATCTTCTTTATCTGCTTGTCTACGGTATTTCGGTCGATGAAAAAACTCGACTTGCCATTTTCTGATAGCGTAACCGAACTACCCAGGATTTTTATTTGTTTAGGTTCGGGAATAATAAGTGGGTCAGTCAGTGAGGTTGTATCAATCTTCGGTAATGCAGGACCAGCAGTTCCGACCAGCTGCTTGATTGTTACTTTCCTGAGACCTCCGGTTTTCTCCTCACCTTTACTGCTTATGCTGAAACCCATGGTTACGGCCTTACCCCTGACAGGAATTACAACATCGTGCCATTCTCCATCACCCAATACATAGCTGGCAGGTCTCAATTGCTCTCCAGGCAGAGTATCCCAGTAAAGATCGATCGTAAAATACGTTTCAGGAGTCGTTTTATATCTGACTATAAGCTGGTTCGCATCTCCAACCGGAACAGATTTAGAGAACCATGTATAGTCCTCCTGTTTTCCAATTGACCCTTCATACCACATCTCACCAGATTTTTCCGCATTTGCGCAGGAGTATCCATATTTACCCGACCTCACCGTCTGAGCATTGGTCCACGCTGTGCTTTCATTGCTGAATAGACTAACTATATGCTCATTTTCTGATGCAGCAAGAGAGACACAGGATGCCAGGAACAGCATTATCAGAACAGATGCGATCTTTATGAACATATGTTTTACCTCGTCTGGTGGTTTATTCCGGGCCGGTATCTGTATTTTATGCATGGTACGGCAAATTTGTCGAATAATTTACTGGAAGTAATTTCACCAGGAGACGCGGAGGACGCAGAGAAGGAAGAGAATGAAATAGATGTCCGTTTGTGCTTCGACTTGCTCAGCACGAACGGACATCGACATACGAATTGAAAGGGAGTATCTATTTAGAAAACCGTGGTACTGCCCAACGTGCCTTCTCCCTGTGATGGCATCTGGCCTGAGTGTCCGGGGCGTTGGCCGTTGTCCTCAAAGAATGGAGTCTCCGGTTGGGTATCATGCGCTCTGGCGTAGTTGAAGCATTCAACCGTAGATAATTTGCCATCGCCGTTTGTATCGGCGTTGACCGCCCCGCCGCCGTCCGGCTTTGCACCTGTCCAGGCTGCCAGATAACTGTATGTGAACTCATTCCACACATAATCAGACGCTTTAGCCCACGAACACTCTGTGTCACCGCAGGCGCTCATTATGACCCGTCTCGGCCCGGCAAGGTCGTTCACAAATCCTCCGCTGAAACACTGCTCCATCTGGATGACCATCTTTGCGTATTTGGTGATCTTGTTCACGTCCGCTGCAAACTCATCGTCTGTGATATTCTCTCCCCACAGACACAGGACTTCATCAACAGAGACAAGATCGTTCTTGTCACCATCACCATTGATGTCACGGTTCAAAGAGGCTTCAGATAGGTTGTCATTTTCATCACCATTTGTATCCAGCACACCACCATAATTGCCAATCTGCACATCACCAACTACTCTTGTGGAATAACCCCCACCATGATCGTCAGTCATAATGTAGATACCGCTACTGTCGGTAGATTGGGCAGCAATGGCAGTAAACACAGTGGCAATATTGGCCTTGGTTGCAGCATAATCAACAACCACAGAGTTATCTCTGGCAACACCATCGGCATACAGGACGTAAATGTTAGCGTCGGTAAGCCCACGGGCTTTGAGAGCTGTGTATGTGGATTTGAGCTCATTCCAGTATCGCAGATGGTTATTACCCGCGTTTATTCCACCGACGATTAAAACAGCATAGTCCGTAGCCAGTAAACGTATCAAGTCATCCCTGAGCTTAAAACGCCTGGCAATCGGCGCAATGACACTTGCCTGGGAAATCACTTTGACATCCGATTCATCTGAAAGACGGATAACAGCCGGTTCCTCCAGCGCCCATTTAGGATCAGATGCTATAGCTTTCACAAGAGTTCCCGCAATACTTATCTTGTCACCCGACCTCAAACTGGCTGGTATTTTGCCCACAATCGGTATATAGGCATCATCCGGTATGGGCAGGTTACACTGAACACGCTCTATTTTATCGATAACCATTGGGATGGAACCGTCATAGTAAAATCCGGTAAACTCGGTTCTCTTGCCTATAAGTTTGAGAGTATCAGCCGATCTCAATTTGTTGATCTCAAAAGTCGGCGCTACTACTGCTTTTCGTCTGACAATCTCGGCATTACTGACCCCGCCAGCTAAAACCAAAGATGCACCGATCAACATTAACCAAATCAGTTTTTTCATATCATTCTCCCTCCAAGTCTTCATACAAAATCGTATTATTGGGTCATATTTGTTGCTTCTGCAAACAACTATATATTTCCTTTTGCCATATAACACCTAATATTATATGTGTTCTGCTACCGAATCTTATTTGACCTGATTATTTTCACTTGCTACACTGAGGCAAAGAATTGCTTCATATGGGGTGGATTTCTGATGAGAAAATGTATTTATGCATACGCGTGGGATTTTCTGGATGAAGGTATTGACAATGTTCTGACCCGGATCAAATCTCTGGGGATTGATGCTGTTGCAATGGCTGTCAGCTACCATGCAGGTAAGTTCATATTGCCCCATAACCCCAATGCAAGAGTCTATTTCCCTGAGGATGGAACCGTATATTTCATACCTAAAGCTGAATACTATCCTGGATTGATCAAGCCAAAGGTTGCTTCGATACTGGATTCCGGAGACATACTCCTGTCGGTCTCACAGAAATGCATAGAATACGGGATCGAGCTTCACGCATGGACTGTATGCCTGCACAACACCCGCCTTGGTTCCAAACATCCTGAAATCTCAGCCAGAAATGTATTCGGAGACCGATACCCCTACTCTCTCTGCCCGGCACAACCTGAGGTGGCGAAATATGCAATGGGATTAATCAGCGACCTGGCGGACAATTACAACCTGAACACTATTTTCCTTGAATCTCTTGGATACATGGGATTTTCTCACGGATATCACCACGAGTTCTTCGGAGTCAAGCTCCAGGAAATTGATGAAATACTTCTCAGCCTGTGTTTCTGCGATTGTTGTGTCGAAGAGGCAAAGAAAGCAGGAATTGATGCCGAAAAAGTAATGCAGATTTGCAGAGATCATGTAGATGAGTCAATTAATGATAGTCCGAATGGTTCGGCAGATTCCCTGACGGATTTCGCAAACACACATCCGGAACTGACAGATTATCTAAAGATGCGCACACGGATAGTAACCAGGTTATATAAACAAGTTCAGACATATGCAAGCAAAAACAATGTGAAAATCGATTGCTTTAATCCGGTGCGGGAAGCGTTTAATGAGGGGTATGACCTGCGGGATATTCGTGCTTTGGTCGATCACTATGTTATCCCGGTTGGAACACCCGACTTAAGTAGAATAGAGACTGATATCGATATAATCAAAGGTCTTTTCCGGACTGAACAGATTGTACTTTCGATAAATATGGGGGTAGATGCCACTCCGACCAGGCAGAACTTCAACCAAAAGATTGAATTGATCAACAAACACAATCTGGCAGGATGTAACTTCTACAACTATAGCAACCTGCCATTTTCAAGGTTGGAATGGATAAAAGACTAATTGTCATCCTGAACGCAGTGAAGGATCTGCTGTATAGAAAAGCAGATCCTTCACTGCGTTCAGGATGTCATAGCCCTCTAGGACGACATTACCCCGTCAATACTTATTTGCTACTGTAGTTTACAATACTCCAGGGGCAATTTTTTGAATATGGACTCAGCAATGGCTCCCAAACGGACATCAGAGACTTCTACAGCCTGGCAGTATATTTCCACAACCACCCGTCCACGCACGACCCGGACAAATTTGTTGGGAAGCGTTACGGCTCCGGAAGTCATTTTAAAACAGATCATACTGTTTGCATCAGACTTTATACAAGTGAAACTGCCGGATGTAAAATCCTTTATCTTGGTCGCTCCCTCACGGTTGATATTTTCCACATTCTTTTTGCATACATCGCCAAGGCCTGTGATTAACTTAGGTAATATTTTGGGATCTTTCACTGCAATGATTGTTACACTTGCAACAGACGTGCCATCCATTGCAGCCAATGCCTGAGCGTGATCAAAATCAGTCAGCACTGCATCCCTTGTAGTCGGTTCCAGGTCATTATAGAGTGCTCTGAGCTGCATTTCCCCGACTTCGACATTGACTACATTCCACTTACGTGGACCAAAACTCTTCTCGACCCCAGATAAAAGCGACTTGTAATCAACTGACTTGCCCATAGTGGGGGCATAGGTTTCAGGGTGCAGGATCATGCTGGATTTCACCGGAGGAGCACTCAATACTTTCCATACTTGTTCCGGACCACCATTGAGCATCTGCCAGGTAATGAAATCCCGTCCAGCAAGGTAGGTATCCGACATCAGCTTGCTTTCCATAGATCCCATTAATTTCTCTACCGGGTCATCGGATACGCCTGCTCCAATCGCACGGTCATATTCTTTCTGACTGTCCTGCATATTCAGCTCATTAGCTATCTTGTCCTGCACATATATCGCATGACCCTCGATAGTAGATGAGACTGCAAGAGACTGATCGGTGTTTCCTGATTTGTTTAACATACTTGCCAGTCCTACATATTGGTCCTGGAGAGCATGAGTAAGTTCGTGAGCAATTATCAATTTGACAAAAGCAGCTTCATGTTTTGGATCAACCCTGGCGTCCTGCATCCTCGGTCTGAAATTCTCAGGAACTATATACAAAATTTTGGCATATGTGCCATATTTTCCGAGAAGATGTGTGGAAATAGCCAGAGAATTAGCGTCAGCGAGCGAAATTAAACTCTTTTCACTCTTACCTGGAAATAATCTGCGATATTGAGGAATTAGTTCTCTTGCCAATACTGGCGCAACCTGGTTCGCTGTAGTCAGTTTTACAATCGGAGGAGTTATGAACTTTCTCCCGGAATATTGCTCAACTAAAGGCACCAGTTCATTGACAAAAGTCTCAGCCTGAACCGTTGTAAGTACAGCACTGGGTTTAGCTCCGGCTTTTACCGATATGGAAGCAAATGCCTGATACGATGGGACCGCGAGCAGCACCATTATGCAATATAAACAAACGCGGATCCTAAATCTCAATATCTGATTCCTCCTGCAAAGTTGAGAGCAAAATAACCTATTACTAATTGTCGGAACCCAAGCCTTAATACTCTAGATGGACGAGAAATAAATGCTGATATTGCACCAGATGTTATAGTACGTCAATTACCGCACCAAAACCTCCTGCGTTGGAGTATTCAGGTATTGAAATAGTCAGGATACAAATTTGAAGGCACCCATAGGGCAGAGTGTCGAACAAACGCCACAGTCGGTGCATTTCTCTACATCGACTTCAGGCGCAGAATAATCTTTCTGTGTAAGGGCTTGCATCGGGCACTTGGGCACCGCAGGACAAGTATGGTTCTGAGGACACTGCTTCTCAACGATGGTTACTGCCACTACTGTCTCATTTCAGCTGGTCCGCATTATTCATGACTGACTCAGCTTTTGTCTTTACTGCCAGCCAAAAGCGAAGCTTGGTGAATAAGCGAGTTAGTTTACAGACGACACAAAATGTCTGCAAATACAGGCTAACATATTCGTCAGTTCACTTAGTTAACTATACAATAATCCAGTCACTAACAGCAAACACAAAAAAATCATTACGTACGGTTACTATACTATACGCTCAACCCACTATTTTGTGTTCCGTATATTCTGATTATTCAGTAAATATTTTTCAGCCGACTAAGGCTTGACCAAAATAACCCGGTCCATCCATACAGCATTCTTATCTGTTGAGCCTCTGACATATGCAGGACCAGTAACTTTTACTGAGATCCAGAAATCCCGTTGATGATCAAGTTCCGCCGGGTTGTATGCTCTGTCCAGAGCCACGCCCAGCATCCAGCTCCAGTGGGCATGCACTCTTACACCAGGACCAAGAGGAAATCTGCCTATCTTATACCAGTGGTATTTCCCGTCCTGAGGCTGGTCCTCTGCCTTTATCGTTACAGACGGACCAAAGACTTTGCGGGTTTCATCATATACACCAAAATCTAAAGCTTTATCGTGCAATTCAGGTTTAGGACCTTCATAATAGAGGGCTTTTCCACCGGCAGCATCCGGGTCATCGACCATAGCATTACTGCCAAGATCTCCACCGACACCATATGCATTCATAGATGTCCAGTTAAAGTCAGTAACACTATCTGGTGAAAGTGAACTGAACTGCTCAGGAAGCGGTATTGTGCCGGCTCTCAATGTCACCATTTCTGTTGCTACGGCAGCCTTGCCTGCATCAATGGTAACAGGGCTGCGGAACTGATCCAGCAGAGCATACCGGTTGGCTTCGTATCGATCAAGCACCACTTTGCGATCGAAAGGCATTATTGAACCCGCAGAAAGCCCACGTTCCAGGTTCCCCCAGAGTCGGAGAAGAGTTCCATCTATCGGTATCCGCTCCCGCTTTACATGTCTGAGTGAAACCGGATCATTCACGCACGCGTTTTCGGATTCAGCCAACAATTTATCACTGGTAATAAAGAACTGTAAGTCAAGATATTTCTGAGTATAACCGGTCAGGTTAGCAAGGCGGTCCGGGTCGTCAGCAATTCTCTTCTCCAAATAAGCCAGGTATTCACCCATTTTAACTGCGCCGGGTCCGTAGTAACCTTTCAGGAAAGTATTTATGAGTGGTTTTACAGGCTGACTGGAATTCTGCATAAGTTGGAATCCAAGCCAACGTCTAAGTGTGAAGAAACTGCGTGTCTCACATCCTGACAACTGCGCGAATATCGCCTTTACTCCCTGTTTGTGCATCCAAGCCAAATCACCCTGCAAAACACCAGCATTGGAGTATGGTGTATCCATTTGATCTGAGAACTGAGTCCAGTAGTCCCAGTAGTAGACATTCTTTGCAATCTTGCACCACTTCTCAAGATTCTCACGCGGAATCTTGTTGTACGGATGGCTGAATGGCCTGAGAAACTCACCCCACCCTGTGTCACCCAGATCGCAGAAGCGTATCACAACATTGTCCCGGGCTTTCATTGTCTTCGGTGGCTTCTGCCAGACAGTGTATGCAAGAGTATGAATTCTAATATCAGGGTAGTCCTTTGCGATGTTTGCAGCTATTGCGTTTATAAACTGCAGAAGGGGTCCCATCTGGGAATCTTCACGTTTAGCAATAGCCTGACAATCTGCGCACTGGCACAGGTGATGGAAATCATTCGGGCTTATATCATAGAGGGTCGGATATGGCCTGTGTTCTTTCTTTGCAAGTTCTCTATCTTGAACGATGAAACCCTTCAGCCTTTCGAAAACAATCCGTTGAACGTCTTTATTAGTAAGACAGAGCTGGCCCAAACCAGACTCCCTGTCACCATTTATATTCTTTGAAAAATATTCAGGATGCTCCTTGAAGTAGTCTTTCGGAGACATATATGATTCAAAAGTGTGCACGGAACCAGGAGAACCATACTGCAAACAGGAACCGAATTCGGTCCCAAGGTATGTGCATTGACCATTGGACTTATTTCGGGCGTGGAACCAGTCCTCACGGCTGATCCAATCCGGTATACGTGTAAGATCGCGAACACCTGTGTAGATAGAGCGTTCCGAGAAATCAGGTTTACCTGTAATATTGACGTTCGGGAGTGCCAAAGTTGGAATATGGGGAACAAGTTCTGAGGCCTCATCAAACCAATGGCATCCTAATTGCCTTTCCAGCAATCCATACACAGCATAAAGGGTTCCTCGAGGACGTCCGCCGGTCAAGATCAGATTATTTCCAACAGTACGAAGTAACCAGCTCTCTTCTCCCAGTTCTTTACTTACTATCCCCTGTTTTGATGAATAGGATGTCCACCCAACATAAATAGCCGGAGTTTTAATTGCTGTATTGCTCTCTACGACTGTTGTGAAACTCGCACCTGTAATCCTATGCAGATAATCCGCTAGTTCCTTAGCAGCAGTGATCTCTGCAGGAATAGGATTGGCTCCAACAACTATAATCATTTTAGCTGCACCTTTTCTCGCGATAACAGCAGATGTCGTCCCGAAAGACGGAGTGATTGTAAGCATCACGATCCCAATAACCAGCAATATATACTTCATCCGGAATATCCCCCGTGTTTGAATAGACAAACAGATCATTACCAACATATGTGACATTTTAGCAGGTTTAGCTGTCCATGTCTCAGCGGTAGCATATTTGTATGCATCTACAATATCTTCAGTCGGGTTATGGAAACTGTGACTGAGTTGAATAAGGAGAATACAATGTCCAGAGTCGTACATTTCGAAATAAATGCTGATATTCCGGATCGCGCAGGGGAGTTTTACAGCGGTGTTTTTGGTTGGACAATTTCTAAATGGGATGGCCCATTCGACTATTGGATGGTTATGACCGGACCTGATGAGGAACCAGGGATTAATGGCGGGATCACCAAACGCATGGACCCTCCTGCCTCGACAGTAAATACTATCGGTGTTTCTTCATATGAAGAATATTCAGCAAAAATCATCGAAAAAGGCGGTAAAGTCCTAACGCCCAAAATAGCTATTCCCGGATATGGATATATGGGATATTTCCTGGATACCGAAGGTAACCCGTTCGGAATAATGGAAATGGATGAAAACGCCAAATAGCAAGAAATCACTCCGAACCCCAGAAGGCAACCGCAGGTCAATTTGCACCAGCCTGCGGTTGCCCGATTCGTTCAAGCATTAACCCCAGAACACAATTTCAGGTGGGTTTCTTTCCATTGGACCAAGTTCAACTTCCGGATAACCTACAATTAATGGGGCCACTACAGAGTAATCCTCAGGTATTTTCAATTCACGCTTGCCTTCAGGTGTATTAAGGTATGCCACTGCAAACCCTATCCAGCATGTGCCCAGGCCTAAATTTCTGGCTGTAAGCATCATGTTCTGTGCAGCCAGAGCACAATCAGTAGTCGAGTTGGGACTTAGATTCGGTTTTGAACAAATGACAACCAGAGTCTCTGCACCATAGAAGATGTTAAAATCAGGACTCTCAAGAGCAGTCTGGTATTTCTGGAGAGCCGGCAATCTATCAAGCATACTCAGCAGGCATGCTTTTGATTTGTCAGAGAGATTTTTGAGAGCATCTATGTCCTGCAATACTGCAAAAGCCCAGGGTTGTGAGTTCATCGCACTGGGAGCCTGGACTGCTGCATCAATCAATTTGGTAATCTGTTCTTTCTCAACAGGCTTACTAATATATCTTCTAACTGATCGGCGAGTATAAATTGCATCCATTATATCCATATCATCACCAAATCCTTTCGAGTAGTATCAACAAGTATACAGCTAGAAGTGGGTTTTGTCTTGTTAAGTCTATTAGGGTAACAGTTCTCACGTGTTGAGTATTACGTCATCCTGAATCAAGTTCAGGATGACGTGTTTCCAAATACTCTAGAGTGTTACCCATTAGGTTTAAATGACCAATAGGACTTATAAGACTTATAGGACAAGCATGGTTGATGTCCTATTGGTCCTATAAGTCCTATTGGTCTTAGTTTTTTCTTTTAGCTCTATGCAGCTTTGCGTGGTTTGCGTGCTGTCACTTTACCTGTCATCTTCTGCAGAGTATCTGCATCCTTTACTATTTTGAACGCAGACACCAATTCCTGCAGGTCTTCAGCCATTTCTGACAGATCTTCTGTCCCTGCTGTCATCTCCTCAGTAGCAGCAGTCTGCTCCTGAGTAGTAGCACTAACTTCTTCGGCAGCAGCTGCATTCTCCTGGCTCACTGCAGCGACCTGTTCTATCTGACGTGCTACTTCTGCACTCGATGCAGCCATCTCTTCGGCGGCTGCGGTTGTCTCTTCAGTTACAGCAGATACATTCTCTATGGCCCGTATAACCTCAGTACTCGAAGTAGACATCTCTTGAGCAGCTACAGCCATATTGTCTATTTGAGAAACTATCCCCTGAACTGCTCCCTGGATATTCTTTAGAGCTTCTCCAGCTTCCACTGAGAGTATAGTTCCCTCAGCAAATAGTACACCGGAGTCCTTAACGCCAGACACAGCATCTGCTATCATTTGCTGCATAGTACCAATCAGGTCAGCTATCTCAGCAGTTGCCTTACTGGACCTTTCAGCGAGTTTGCGCACTTCATCAGCAACGACTGCAAACCCCTTACCATGCTCCCCTGCTCTTGCAGCTTCGATTGCAGCGTTCAGGGCTAGTAGATTAGTCTGCTCGGCTATGTCATCAATGGTTTCGACGATAGCGCCAATCTTTTGAGAAGAATCACCGAGTTTCGCTACAATGACACCAACAGATTCAGCGGCTTCCTTGATATGTGCCATACCTTCTCCCGATTTAGCAACCTGCACTCCACCCTTAATGGCTACTTCATTGACTTGACGGCTTGCCTGGGCGATGCTGCTACTGTTCTTTGCAACCTCGTCGATGGCGGCTGTTATCTGTTGTACCAGCCCAACAGTCTCATCGACTTGTTTGGCCTGGTTCTGTGCACCGGCAGCTACTTCACCGATTGCACCCATCAGTTGTTCCATTGCTTCCGCGCTGCTCTGTACAATCCTGGATTGCTCCTGAGACCCGGTTGCAACCTGGTCTACTGTCTCAGAGATCTGCTGAGAGGCATTCCCAACATCTGCGGCGGTCTTCGAAAGAGCAGAAGTGGACTCAGCAACCTTGTTTGCAGCATCAGCAACTTCTCCTACGACATTACTCATAGACGAGACACAATCATTGAAAGCGTCAGCTATTTTATCGAACTTTTCTTTAGTTGCTGCAGTATCGGCATCAGCAGAATCAGTTTCTATACTTACTGTTAAGTCACGCTGTGCAAACTGAGCGAGTGCAGAATTGAGTTTTTCGACTTCCAAGTCCTGGTACTGACCGACTTTCTGCAATACTCTCCCGGCATTTACTATCTCCGACTGGTCAACAACAAACTCGAACGATCCTACCGTGTTACCAGCTTTGTCCTTGAGAGGAGCAGCTGCACAATGAATATCAAAACGCTTGTCGCCGACCATGGTATCGTTCTCGCACTCATAACTGCCGTTTGTCTCCATCGCCATTGAGCATGGACAATCTTTTGTGCGGCACTTTGATGTGTTCCAGACATCCATACATTTATATTTAGTGAGTTCTGCTTTACTCTTACCGAGTAATGCAGCAGCTGTTTTGTTGACATACTGGATATTGTAATCCTTGTCCATAAACTGTATGGGTGTCGGTATTGCTTCCAGATTGCCTACGATGGAATCCAGAGTCTGATTTACTCCTTCAACGATGGCCCTAAAGTCACCACTGTGTCTTTCAGTATTTGCACGGGTGTCCAGTTTCCCTCTTATTGCAGCATCGCTGAGTGCCATTGCGTCCACAACCAGTTCTTTTACGGCATCTCTAGCCTGATCGAGACTGGCATTTATTTTGACAAACAATTCACGGGTATCTTGTGTATACTGATCAGCTTCAGCAACTGATGTATCAAAGTTGAGATCACCAGAGGATAGACGCACCAGATTTCCAGCTAGTTTGTCCACTTCTACGCCTTGATATTTAGTATTTCTGGTGGATGCAGTTACATCCTGCACCAGTTCCATATGTCCTACATTCTCGCCGTTTGCGTTTACAATATAAGAGACGTCAACTTTATAGTCTCCTCCGCCCTGAGTAAACATAGTTGATGGAACGCCTGCCTGCAGCTTGGCTATACCGCAATTCTCAGTCTTACAGATCCCAGCTCCCCAGTTACTGCAGTGTTTACCAAGCATCTGCGATCTCTTTACACCAAGCATATCTTCAACAGCTTTATTGATAAATGTCCAGTTCATATCTTTGTCGGTAACAGACATTGGGAACGGAACAGAATCAAGAAGCTGTTCAAACCAGTAAATCTTGTCGGTTACAGTATCCAGAGTATCATTGACTCCCTCGACAATCTTCTTGAAATCTCCCATATGTAGAGAAGCGTCGGCTCTGGTATCAAACTTTCCAGCAACGGCAGCCTCACTCAACATATCCGCATCCGAAACCAATGCATTAACAGCATCGATACATTTGTTTAGGTTGTTCTTAATCTCATTGAAGTCGCCATTATAGTTATCGGTGATCTTAACGGGAATGTCACCGATTGATATCCGTTCCATATACTCAGCGGCAACATTCAGTGGTCCGATGACCGAGTCAAGGGTTTCGTTCAGTCCTCTAAGCAGTTTACGATACACACCTTGCGTTCTTTCGGCATTCGATCTGGTCGCCAGATTGCCTTCTTTTGCTGCACCTATAACTACACCGACTTCGTCAACAAGCATCCCGATTTGATCAATACACTTGTTCAGATTGTTCTTAATCTCATTGAAATCACCATTGTAGTTGTCGGTTATTTTTGCAGGGATATCGCCGTTGGAAATTCTTTCCACGTATTCTGCAGCAACATTCAGAGGTCCAATAACAGCATCCAGAGTCTCGTTGACCCCTTCAACTATCTTTCGGAAATCACCATTATGGTTGGCAGCATCTGCTCTGATGTCAAGTTTGCCTTCTACAGCAGCAGCGCTCAGCATATTAGCATCAGTTACCAACGCATTTACTGAATCGATACACTTATTCAGGTTGTTTTTAATCTCGTTAAAATCACCATTGTAGTTGTCAGTTATCTTTGTTGGTATATCTCCATTAGAGATACGCTCTACATACTCGGCAGCAACATTGAGAGGTCCAATAACTGCGTCGAGAGTATTGTTGACCCCGGTAACTATATCCCGGAATCCGCCCTCAAATTGATCAGCATTGCCCCTGGTATCCAGTTTTCCTTCAATTGCCGCATTACTCAGCATACCAGCCTCAGCAACCAGGCCACTCACGGACTCAACAATGCCATTCATTGCGATTGACAATACATCGGCATCAGATGCAGGCTTTATCGTAGTAGAGAGGTCACCTGCTGCTATCTTTTGAGCTAGACCAGCCTGAAGTTGAATATTGCTGACCATCGCGTTCATTGAGCGTGACAGATCACCAATCTCGTCGCTCGAAGACGTATTCACATCTACACTAATATCTCCCGCAGCCAGACTATCTGCTACCCTGGAAAGCCGTTTTATTGGCTTTACAATATTTTTGGCGATTATGATGGTTAGTCCTATTAATACTAGAACCGAAATCATCCCAACCACTATGCAGATATTCTTGAGTCCATTTGCACTGGCAAGAATACTACTCATCGGGATTGTAACAACGGCTGCCCAGGGTGTGACTGTTCTTCCCACTTTGATCGGGGCTACGACACACAATGACTGAGCACCTTTCAAGTAACTGGACTTACACTCCATTATTAGGTTTTCACCTTTGCTAACGGCAGTTCTTATCCTTTTGTAATCAGCGGTGTTCTCAATAGATTTACCAAGTTTTTTAGTTTCCGGAGTGGCGGCATATTTTCCATCATTGGAAAGGACAGTAACATATCCCGTACCGTATGGCTTATCTGCATTTGTCAGTTTGGTCAACCCATCAAGTGGAAGATCGATGCCTGCTACTCCGACAAACTTACCGTTGAAATGTATTGGCACGGAAACAGTGGTCATTAGTATATCTTTACCGCCAATTTTATAGCTGTAAGGCGATATGGTAGTCTCATCATTGTTCTTTTTTGCCAGAAGATAGTAGTCACCCTTTTCAGGAACTTCATAATCGACAAGGACATCAAGTGCCGTTTTGCCACTTGCCTGATTCCAGTATGGTATATACCGGCCTGTTTTATCAGTCCCGGGTTTACCGACAAATTGGCTGTCCATGCCATCAAAAGCATTGGGCTCCCAACATGTCCATACTCCCAGGATATCTTTGTTATCCTCAAGAATACCGCGCATCAGCGCATCAGCAACTTTACGCTGAGCAGTGCCTGTGGCTTTGAGACCTTCGAAAGCATCAGCAAGCGCTCTGGCAGTATCCATAGCATTGTTCAGTTTTGCAGCAACCTGGCTGGCGCGATCAGCTGCTGTATTCCTGGCATTTTCACATGCCAGGTTCTTAACAATCTTAACACCAACGTAACTGACGACAAATACTGTTGCAGTAAAGGCAATTGCAGAAGCAAGCCCCAAAAGCAATGATATTCTACCCGCCAGTTTGAATCGATTGTTAATATTTGCCCACAGATTCCTTATCATAACTACTTTGCTCCTTGTATATTTTCAGGCAAGCCAAGAATGCTGAATTACCAATGTAGGTTCTCTCACACCAGCAGCAATGACACTTATCGCCATTGACGTACCTACGCGTTATCACCGATACCTTGCATTTCAACCAGCTACACTTCACTGCACATACATAAAGTATTGTGGTTCGACAAATCGCATTCTATATAGGTAGTATTACTTATGATTTATTGCTTTCTACAATTTACATTGCAATTTACAGGCTTTTGAACATATTTATGACTATGTCTATTGGTTTATGAAAATATAGCTTCCCTACTATTAATTAGTAATATACTAAACCGTACATTTGCGGTGGGGCCTCAGTGGACTGACGACCAATTCATTAAGCAGATGGTGCAGACGGGGGGGTAGACTTCTAGTAATATTAGTAATAAATAATAGTCAGGGGGAATGGTTCCAAACTCATAACGCAAGACTCAATAGCAGAAATACCGGAACCTATCCCCACATATGCTAAATCGCTTTGTTCACCAAGCTTCGCTTATAGCCGACAACAGGGACAAAAGCTGAGTATTAAATGCAGAGCATTTACACTGTCTATCACGAATAAAGCAGGCCAATGTGCTTCATGCTGCTTTGGATAACAATTGGCTGTATGCTTGCTGTGACTTGGCAAAAGACTGCGCCTCTTTACCATTCATAACCAAGTCTATGTTCAATAGAATCACCAATCGATCATCCTGTTTTGCTATACCACGAAGATGTTCAGATTCCGCTGATGAGATTACGCAGGACGGCGGTTCTATCATGTCTGTTGAAATCCTCAGGGTTTCCGCCACTGCGTCAACTATCATCCCGACCAATGAACCATTTGCTTCCACTACAACTATGCGGCTGGATTTTGTCGTCGCATCCTGTGCCAGATTAAACCGTTTCCGCAGATCAATAACGGGGATAATACTTCCTCTCAGGTTTATAACTCCTTCAACGTAGTGTGGTGTCTGAGGAACAGCCGTCAACTCCTGCATCCGGATAATCGTGTTGACTGCGCCAATATCAACACCGTAGTATTCATTGGCCAATTGGAATATGACCAGCTGCTCAAACTGCTCATAACCAGTTTCATTTGTTTCTTTCATATTTCTCTCCTGAATGTAAATGTCTTGTTGGCCTTATTTGGATATGAAAGACCAGTAGGACTTACAAGACAATCTGCGGTTAATGTCCTATAAGTCCTATTCGTCTTATCGGTTCCTGAGATTTTGAGTTAACTCTATGCAGCTTTGCGCGGTTTACGTGCTGTCATTTTGCCGGTCACGCTCTTCAGAGAAGTTGTATCTTCAACAAGTTTGAATGCAGATACAAGCTCTTGCAGATCTTCAGCCATTCCAGACAGATCCTCTGTGCCGGCAGTCATTTCCTCAGCGGCAGCAGTCTGCTCCTGAGTTGTAGCACTGACCTCTTCAGCAGCAGCGGCATTTTCTTCACTCACAGCTGCCACTTGTTCTATCTGGCGAGAGACTTCTGCACTCGATGCAGCCATCTCTTCGGTGGCTGCCGTTGTTTCCTCGGTTACAGCGGATACATTTTCTATCGCCCGTATCACTTCAGCACTCGAAGAGGACATCTGCTGCGCAGCATTAGCCATTTCATCTATTTGGGCAACTATTCCCTGCACTGCCCCCTGGATGTTCTTTAGTGCATCCCCGGCTTCAACAGATAAAACAGTTCCCTCCGCAACTAGTTTGTCCGAGTCTTTCATTCCGGACACGGCTGCGGATATCATCTGCTGCATCGAACCAATCAGATCGGCGATTTCACCAGTTGCCTTACTGGACCTTTCAGCCAGTTTACGCACCTCATCGGCAACAACTGCAAATCCCTTTCCGTGCTCCCCTGCTCTGGCAGCTTCTATTGCAGCGTTCAGTGCCAGCAGATTGGTCTGTTCAGCTATATCATCAATGGTCTCGACGATAGCGCCGATTTTCTGAGATGAATCTCCGAGTTTCTCTACGATGACACCAACCGCCTCAGCAGATTGTTTGATCAGCGCCATACCTTCACCAGACTTGGTTACCCGCACTCCGCCTTGAATTGCCACTTCATTGACCTTGCGACTGGCTTCAGCGACAGTATTGCTGTTCTTTGCCACATCTTCAATCGCTGTTGTTATCTGCTGTATTAACCCAACAGTCTGATCGACCTGTTTCGCCTGATTTTGGGCGCCGGCAGCTACTTCATCGATCGCCCGGACCAATTGCTCCATACCATCGGCACTGTTCTGCACGGTCTTGGACTGCTCCTGGGAACCTGCAGCTACCTGGTCAACAGTCTCTGCTATCCGCTGCGATGCATTTCCTACATCAGTAGCGGTTTTCGAGAGGGCAGCAGTAGATTCAGCAACTTTGTCGGCTGCATCAGCCACTTGCTTAACTGCCATGCCTACGTTCTCCATAGCAGTATTCAAACTCTCTTTCATCTTGGCCAAATCGCCTGCGTATTCACCTTGCATTCGTGCAGTAAGGTCATTGGATGCTAATTTCTCGAGGACAGCAGCAGCTTCATTGACCGGATCGACAATACTGTCCAGTGTTTCATTGAACCCCTGAACTATCTTTCTGAAATCACCGCCGTGCGCCGTTGCGTTGGCTCTTTTGTCCAGTTGACCTTCTACTGCTGCCTGAGCAAGCATAACTCCGTCTGTTACTAGCAGATTGACAGCTTCCACACACTTGTTCAGATTATTCTTTATCTCATCGAAGTCACCATTGTATTTGTCCGTAATTTTTTCAGGAATGTCTCCATTAGAGATTCGTTTAACATATTCAGCAGCCACGTTGAGAGGTTCGATAACCGCATCCAGGGTATCATTAACACCCTTAACTATCTTCCGGAAGTCGCCCTGATGTCTGGTTGCATCAGCTCTGGTGTGGAGTTTCCCCTGTATAGCAGCAGCACTGAGCATATTTGCATCTTCGATCACGGAGTTTATGGCTCCGATGCAGCGGTTCAGACTGTCTTTGACATTTACAAAGTCTCCCTGGTAATTCCCTGAAATCATTTCCGGAATGTCACCGCTCGAAATCCGTTCCATACATCCGGCTGCAACTTTCAAAGGAATGATTAAGGCATCAAGAGTATTGTTTACGCCTTGAATTACCTTTGCATAGTCTCCCTTGTGACGACTAATATCAGCTCTGGCATCCAGTTTACCGGCAGTTGCTGCTTCAGCTAGTATATTGGCATCTTCGACAAGGTTGCGTATACTCCTAAAACACTGGTTGAATGACAATTTCAACCGCTGGAACTCACCATTATACTCTCTGGTTACTTCTTCAGGTATCTGTCCCTGAGCCATTTCATCGATTCTATCGATAGCTCTTCTAAATGGAACTGTAACACCTTCGACGATTTCGTTGATCCCTTCAATCACTTCCCTGAAAGCGCCTTCGTGAATATGAGCATCTGCCTTGGTATCAAAATCACCCAACTCAATAGCGTTTACGATTTTCCTTGCATCTGAAGCCATTACAGCAACTGAGTTACGAACCTTAATCAGATTCTCATTTATCTTCAGGAAATTCTCTCTATCAGCCTTCGTATAGTCATCTGCCTCAGAAACTTCAGTATCGAGATTAATATCGCCGGCTGCAAGCTTGTTAAGATTGGATGCCAGTCTCTCTATCTCATTGACCTGATATGCTGCAACTTTGGCTCTTGCAGTAATATCCTGAACAACCTCGACGTGTCCGACATTCTCTCCATTTCTATTTCTGATATATGAGGTATCAACCTGGAAGTTCATCCCGAATTGTTCAAATAGTGTCTGTGGGTCACCTCTGCGAAGACTTGTAATTCCACAATTATCAGTTTTACAGATACCAGCACCCCAGTTACAACAATCCTGGCCGATTATATCCGCTCTATGGATTTTCAGCATGTCTTCAACCGGTTTATTCACAAAGGTCCATTTCATATCCATGTCGGTGACAGACATGGGGAAAGGTATGGCATCAAGCAACTGCTCATACCAGAATACTTTATCTACAACAATATCCAGGGTCTCGTTTACGCCTTTAACTATGCGGGCGAAATCCCCGCCGTGTTTGCTTACATCAACTCTTGTTTCAAAATGGCCTTCTAGAGCAGCTTCACTCAGTAAATTTGCATCATTAACCAGTCCATTGATGGCATCTATGCATTTATTGAGATTGATTTTGATCTCATTGAAATCTCCATTGTAGTGATCAGTTATCTTCGCAGGAATGTTTCCGGTGGATATCCGCTCTACATACTCGGCTGCGACATTAAGAGGTCCAATCAAAGAATCAAGGGTATTATTTATACCTTGAACTATCTCCTGATAGGCTCCTGAATATTTTGCAACATCACCCCTCACATCCAACCGTCCCTCGACAGCTGCATTTCCGAGAGTCACCGTCTCTTGAACCAACCCACGCAATGACTTGACTACATGGCCCATTGAAATGAGCAGAACATCCTTCTCGGATCTTGGAACCAAATCAACGGCAAGATCGCCGTTCGCAATCTGATCAGCGGCACTTGCAGCTGTTTTAGTGCCCTCCACAACAGAGGCAAAGGCTCTAGCCAGATCACCGATTTCATCTTTACTTCTCGTGTCTATATCTATGTTCGTATTACCCGTTGAAAGCTCGGAGGAGACTTCTTTGAGTTTACTGAGGGGCTTGTATATACTTGCTGAGATCCTGCTTCCAAATATAGCTCCCATTACTGCTATCAGGAGACATATGCATATTATATTTCTATCAAGAATCTTGAAAGTCCGATCCAGGTTTGCATCAGCTGCGACTTTGGCTTTCGTGTTTAATTCCCCAAGAGCATCTATACTGTCTGCAAACGCCCAGTAGGCATCTGAGCACTTGCCGAATGACAAATCTCTAGCTTCATCAAGCTTTCCTGCTTTCTCAAGTGCTGCAACATCCATCACCAATGGTTTCCAGGTATTCATTGCATCGTTCACAGTTTTCCAGGCAGCTGTCTGAGCCGAATTCTTGGACAACTTATTATATCTGGCAACATTATCATCTATACGTCCAAATGCCTTGACCATTTTTGTCTGCATCAGGTCGTAGTCTGGTTTTGATATTTTTGGAATCATCATGGATCTTTCGCTGCGCTGCACTGCAGTTTTAGCTTCATCCAACCCAATTGCTACTTCTTGAGCAGGAGTAACCTGAGTGTTGATACGATTCACAATCGAGTGGGCTTTCCTTGCATTTGAAAGGTTACTGTACCCACCTATAATGGTTATAATAGAAACCAATGTGAAAGCCCCTATTAACCTAGTTCTGATGTTAATAGAATCAAGTCCAAATCTCAATCTCGTCGCCCCCCGTTACATATTGTTTAGTACAGCATACTACTTATGTATTTGCTATTCACCATGCGCTGACATTAACAAGTTATGCGTACTACATGTATGTATTCGGCTTTTTTATACGATTTATTCAGACTGGATTATCACTCATTTTTTTCTATTACAATCACAACAATTTAATCTCATTTATTGCAGTTAAATATCAAACTTTGGCTACCTGGTGGGGCAGTATTTGGGGCTTACGAGTATTGTTAAGAATGAACAGGAAACAGTATCTCATAGCTATACTATTTTGCGCAGCAGATTAGCAGAGGATGTAAAAGTGTATTAAAGAACAGCCGACTTGAAATCCAATAGGTTGACATAGCAGACATTATTATGGGGAGCATTGTACATACTCCCCACGATATCACCTCCAAGAATTATAGGACAATTTATAGCTAATGTCCTGTAGGTCTTGTAAGTCTTATTGGTCTTGTCGGTCTCAATATTCTCTTCTAGCTCTATGCAGCTTTTCGCTGTTTGCGTGTTGTCACTTTATCTGTCAACTTCTGCAAACTATCTGTATCATTTACCAGTTTGAACGCAGACACTAGCTCCTGCAGGTCTTCTGCCATTCCTGACAGATCCTCTGTCCCGGCTGTCATCTCCTCAGTGGCAGCAGTCTGCTCCTGGGTCGTAGCGCTGACTTCTTCAGCGGCAGCTGCATTCTCCTCACTCACAGCAGCAACCTGCTCTATCTGACGTGCTACTTCTGCACTCGACGCAGCCATCTCTTCGGTGGCAGCAGTTGTCTCTTCAGTTACAGCGGATACATTCTCGATGGCCCGTATAACCTCAGTACTCGAAGTAGACATCTCTTGAGCAGCCAGGGCCATATTATCTATCTGCGAAACTATTCCCTGCACCGCTCCCTGGATATTCTTCAACGCCTCTCCAGCTTCGACTGAGAGCACTGTCCCCTCGGCAACCTGTTTGGCAGAATCCTGCATTCCGGATACAGCTGCAGTTATCATTTGCTGCATAGAACCGATCAAGTCCGCAATCTCCCCTGTTGCCTTGCTGGATCTTTCAGCCAGTTTACGAACTTCATCAGCAACTACTGCGAATCCTTTGCCATGCTCCCCTGCTCTGGCTGCTTCGATTGCAGCATTCAGAGCCAGCAGATTAGTCTGTTCGGCTATATCATCGATAGTCTCGACAATGGCTCCAATCTTCTGAGAAGATTCACCGAGTTTATCGACGATACTCCCGACTGCTTCAGCAGATTTCTTTATCAGCACCATTCCATCACCGGACTTGGCTACCTGCACTCCACCCTTAATGGCTACTTCATTTACCTGACGGCTTGCCGTGGCAATGCTGCCGCTGTTCTTTGCAACCTCGTCGATAGCTGTGGTGATCTGCTGCACAAGCCCAACAGTCTCATCGACCTGTTTAGCCTGGTTCTGTGCACCGGCAGCTACTTCACCGATTGCACCCATCAGTTGTTCCATTGCTTCCGCGCTGCTCTGCACAATCTTTGACTGCTCCTGAGACCCGGTGGCAACCTGGTCTACTGTCTCGGAAATCTGCTGTGAGGCATTCCCGACATCCGCGGCAGTCTTTGAAAGAGCAGACGCGGATTCGGTCACTTTGTTTGCAGCATCAGCAACCTGCTTAACTGCCATTCCTACGTTCTCCATTGCGGTATTCAAGCTGTCTTTGATCTTTGCAAGGTCACCGGCATAGTTACCATCCATACGTGCCGTAAGATCATTGGAAGCCAGCCTTTCAAGAACAGCAGCAGCTTCGTTAACAGGATCTATCACGCTGTCCAATGTCTCATTGACACCAGCAACTATCTTTCGGAAGTCTCCCTGATGTTTGGAAGCATCAGCCCTGGTTTCCAGCCGACCTTCTACTGCAGCCTGTGCCAGCATTCCAGCATCTGATACCAAAAGATCTACGGCTGCGAATGCTTTATTAAAACTATCCTTTAATCTGACATAGTCACCCTTGTAATCTGAAGTGATAGTTTCATCCACAATTCCAACGCTCAAGTGTTCCATATGTCCAATGCATTTCTTGAGTGGTAAGATCAGAGAGTCCAGCGTATTGTTGACTCCCTGGATTATCTTCCTGAAGTCACCCTGATGTTTACTTGCGTCAGCCCTGGTTTCTAAATTGCCTTCAACTGCTGCAATACTCAGCATATTTGCATCGGCAACAAGCCTGTCGACTGCATCTATACACTTGTTCAGGTTATTCTTGATCTCATTGAAGTCGCCATTATAGTTATCAGTTATCTTGTCAGGTATATTCCCATTGGATATCTGATCTACATAGTCAGCAGCAATGTTCAAAGGTCCGATGACTGAATCCAGAGTATCATTGACTCCCTGGACTATTTTACGGAAGTCTCCCCCATGCTTTGTTGCATCAGCTCTGGTAGACAGTTTCCCCTCTACTGCCGCAGCACCCAGCATATTTGCGTCTGCAACTAATGCATTTACTGCATCTATACACTTATTCAAGTTGTTTTTAATTTCATTGAAGTCGCCATTATAGTTGTCGGTTATCTTTGCAGGGATATCCCCATTAGAAATCCGTTCAACATACTCAGCGGCTACATTCAGAGGTCCAATAACAGCATCCAAAGTTTCATTGACTCCAGTGACTATCTTTCGGAAATCTCCCTGATGCCTGGCAGCATCTGCTCTCGTATCCAGCTTACCCAGAACCGCTGCTTCACTCAGCATCCCGGCATCAGTAACCAGCGCATTAATTGAGTCTATACACGTGTTCAAGTTGTTCTTTATCTCATTGAAGTCGCCGTTATAGTTATCGGTGATCTTGGCGGGTATATCTCCGTTGGATATCCGTTCAACATATTCGGCAGCAACATTGAGGGGGCCAATGACCGAGTCAAGAGTGTCGTTGACTCCCTGAACTATCTTTCGGAAATCACCACCATGCTTTGTCACATCAGCTCTGATATCCAGTTTGCCTTCAATCGCTGCAACACTCAACATATTGGCATCTGCGGTCATTGCATTGACTGCATCAATACACTTGTTCAGATTGTTCTTAATCTCATTGAAGTCACCGTTGTAATTGTCTGTGATTTTTGCAGGGATGTCTCCGTTGGAAATTCTTTCAACGTATTCAGCAGCAACATTCAAAGGTCCAATAACAGCATCCAGAGTCCCGTTGACTCCTTCTACTATCTTTCGGAAATCACCACTATGCTTGGTAGCGTCTGCTCTGGTGTCAAGTTTGCCTTCTACAGCAGCAACGCTCAGCATATTAGCATCAGTTACCAACGCATTTACTGAATCGATACACTTATTCAGGTTGTTTTTGATCTCGTTGAAATCACCATTGTAGTCATCGATTATCTTTTCAGGGATGTCTCCGTTGGAGATTCGTTCAACGTATTCGGCAGCGACATTGAGAGGTCCGATAACTGCGTCAAGGGTGTCATTGACCCCGGTAACTATATCCCGGAATCCGCCCTCAAATTGATCAGCATTACCTCTGGTATCCAGTTTGCCTTCAATTGCTGCTTTGCTCAGCATACCAGCCTCAGCAACCAGGCCGCTCACGGACCCAACAACATCGTTCATAGCGATTGCCAGGACATCATTATCGGATCTGAGTTCAACATGGGTTGACATATCGCCTTTTGAAATCTGCTGAGCAGCACTGACAGTTACCTTAATACCGTCAACCATTTGAACAATAGCGCGGGAGAGATCGGATATCTCATCTTTGCCACTGGCATTTATGTCCACATCTACTTCACCAAGAGCGAGTTGGGTGGCTGCATTCTTTAACTCAATAGTAGGTTTGGCGACACTTAGAGCGATAAACAGACCTAATCCTACAGCTATCAGTATGCCACCGATAATAAATGCGATAATCATCGCCCGGGTTGATGCGGCTGCCTTGTCTGCAGATACATCAGCTGCAGTGGCATTCTTCTTATTGATATCGACAACCTGATTCAACAGGCTTTCTGCCGCTGTAAATGACAGCATATTAGTTACTAATCCCTGCTGAAGGATCTTCTTATAGGCAGCATCGGTCTTGTTGGTTTCCCAGGTCTTGGTAAGCTGAACAAATGTTTCATGATCTGTTTTCCACTTATCCCAGGCAGGAATGAACTTTTCCCATGTGGCTTTCTCGTCTGCAGACTGAGGTAAAGGCTCATATATCTTCCTGGCATCATCTGCACGCTTGAAAGCATCGTCGAATCTTTTGTAAGCATCTGCTCGCATTTGAGGTGTTGTGTCTTTACAAAGCAGTATGTTTTCTGCACTGTCAACTGCAGTCTGCGCCTGGCTTATGACAAGTAGACTCTGAATTGACGGTATATATACCGTAGCCCCTTCATCTTGCGCTTTCTTCACTTGCCCCATTCCGGACAAGCCCCTAACACCAATAATAGCAGCAATCAATGCTACTATCATAAAGGCTCCGATCAATCTGGGTTTCAGTTTAATTGAACTCAATTTCATCTTCATCCTCATATTCTCGACTGTGCTCTGGCAATAACATACACGCATTTCGTAGTTGCATGTACCTAGTGCTTACTCGTCGAGTTCAGTGACCCACATTTTCATTTTATGTAATGCATATTTAATATTAAATATGTCATTACAGAAAAGGTTACTAATATCATCGGATTTTACACAAACAAACAATAGCGATATTTTTCATATAAAAAGACATTTAGGTAAACAAGAGATGAACGCCTAGGTATCCAGGAGTATTAATGTAGGTATTAGCTGTAAACGAGTCAATATTCCGGCTTGAGTGAGGGGTTACATATGCTGGTTGGCGGTTTGAAAGCAGAACCGAAACTGGTGAGGATCTAAAATATGATGGTAATGAAAAATTAGAGTATTGCCCAAGAAATCAATAAACCACAGTCGTGACAGTTCCGATATGTAAGAATTTAAAGTCCATTCAGACTTCGATACGCGCTTAGCGCTACTCAGCACGAACGAACTTTAGGTCATTTCATATTAGGCTGAACTCTTTCCCACAGACAGACAAAAATACAGAAAGGTTTTCAGCACAATACTCTCTGTATTCTTGCCTGGCAGTGTGTTTTAGCAGTGTATCGTTAACCGTAACTATTCAACAACTATTGACACCGGTTTCCAGATGCCTGCAGCATAGGCGTCCTTTTCTACCCGGATACACAGGTTGTTTGCTGCTGAGGGATCGAAGTTTTCTGGGAGTGGTATAGTGAATGACTTGTCCCACATAAGAGCTGCCGGCGACTTCTGCTCACCTATCTTTGTCCCATTGAGATAGATGTCCGCTGTCCCATCAACAGCTCCAAAGTAAAGATGCATAGAACCTTTGTGTGCAGCCATCAGTTTGCGGGTGTCATCCGGGACGGTGAGATTTAGACTGTACCACGCTGCTCCATGGTATTTATGCCCCTGACTCGTCCAGTCCTTGTCTGTGCGGATTGGCTCCCAGATACCAGACTGCTGCGTAAACCAGTTCTCCTTAATACCGACGTCATTCGGATCAATCTTGAATACCCACTCCAGGGGAAGATCCATGATATTGGATCTAATTTTAACCGGCAGATAGAATACCCGCATCACTCCAGCGCCAGTGCCATTGGTTCCGAGACCGTATTTGTTCATTGTATCGCGTGCACGGTCGAAGCAGACCCTGGCGAGTTTCTTCTGATCTGAAGATAGTGGTTCAGGCGATGACTGCGCGACTGCATAGACAAGTGCATCGTGCCCGTAGCGGGCGATCTCCAGCCTGGAATCGAATGGAGCCTGATCTTTCACCAATGCTTCTGCGCGTGAAAGTATTTCTCCGGAGCTTAAGCAGTCATTCATAGTAAAATCGCTGAAGTTCAAGTATGACCAGTCCGGGTTCTTCCATTTATCGGACTTCTGAATGACATCGTCCAGCTTGAGATAGTAATCATTCATAATATCGCCGGCAGGACCGTAGAACTTCGTGCACAGATCCTTTATAACCGTTTTGTATGATGTATTGACGTTCCATAGAGCAGCTGCACGGATGTTATACATCATCATAGAAGGCCAGGTTCCAGCTTCAGTCTCACCGAGTGCATGCCTGAAACCCCATCGGTCGTGGAGCGTTTTGAGCATATCGGTTGACTGGAAGAACTCTGCCAGAGTTGCATCGGGGAAGACCCAATTGTAGTAGTCATACAGACCGAAATGCTTTACTCCAGCCTTCTTCCAACCATCCAGCTGTCTAACAGCTTCCACTGGCCCGGAGGCTTTCGTCTCCAGTATTCTCTGGTTAAGAGGCGGACGTGGCCAGTATGTATACTTTATCAGAACATTCGGATGCACTTTCTCACGTATTGGGGCATCACGGTAGGAACCATAGGCATAACATTCAATAAGCTTGTCAGGATAGACTTTGGAGACTCTGGCTGCGACTTCATTGACGAAATTGATAACGCGGTCAGACATAGAGATATTCGGAGTTCCATCAGCAGCCGGTTTCCACTCACCCTTGCCTCTGTCAGCATCCAGCTTTCTGCACTTTTCGCATTCGCACCACCAGCAGGGTTCATCCTCAGGGCTCAGCGCGTATATCTTCAAACGAGGTTCTGCTTTGAAAGCTTCAAGCGCCCTCTTTACGGCCAGGTCGCGCAATTCCTGATTCGATACGCATATCTGATTGGGCCGGCCACTCATGTGTAGTTTTGTCCTGGTGCCATTGACCCGGGTCCACCATTCAGGATGATCATCAACCAGGAACTGAGCCCAGCTGTGGTTGTTGGTCTGCAGGTGGCTGTAACCCCGGTGTGCTGTAAAGTCATGGACTTTAGTTGCCCACAGAGCGTTCATTCTGTTGCGGACAGCCCAGTCCATCTCATCTTCCAGATTAAGCATCATCCAGCCGCCATCCGGATACATCCGTTGAGGAGGAATCATATAACCCCGGACATCATAGTCAGGAGATTCATATCTGTCACCGGCAGGCAATTTCAATGCTGAAACGCGTGGAATAGCTTCCCCAAGATCACCAGCAAACGCCCACGCACAACCCTGGAGCTTGAGGAAATCATACACCGCATACAACGTTCCCCGGGGAGTATTGCCCTGAAGTATTATGGAGTCTTTCTGCTTTACAATTCTGTAGGAGTCTTCACCGAGTTTGGCTAACTTACCGGCAGGCTTGCCCCCAACGATTATCTTTATGCCTGGTTGGGTCTTGTCTCTACCTTGAAGTCCGGGGACAGATCCTGTCAACCGTCCGATGCATCTCTGCAATTCCCACACGGCATAATCTTCCGCCAAGTCGGCATTCTTTGGAATAACTATCTCGCCAATATTCAAACCATTCTCTACCGGCACAGAGGCAGACTCAAGTTCAAGAGGGATGCACTCCATATTCCGGAACCTGACTTCACCAGGCCCTTGAACGATCAAGTGAATGCGGGTAGACCCGTCAGCTGAAAAGTCACTGGAGATTTTGCGATAACCCGGAGCAGTCTCGGCATATGCGTTGCCATCATTTGCCAACAGGCTGAAGTTTGAACTACCGGAGACCATAACCTCGAAGGTCAGTCTATAACGGCCTTTCATCAACACAACATCCTGCCAGTAAGCTGCTCTTCCTGTGTCAATAGCAGTAATGACAGCAGCGGATGGCTGGTTCTGAGGACCTGTAGGAGGAGGATCAAGAGTAAATGAATATCTACCGGACCAGGTCATTGTCCCCCAGTTAGCCGGCAGTCCCCAGGGCCGGGAACTATAACTAAAATCCCCATTCCGAAGCGGAAACCCCCGAACCCCAATATCACCTGCTTCACAGCTAATGATAGAACCCACAAGCAACACAGCCGCAGCTATGCACATAACAAAACGCCTAAACCCCATCCGAACCCTCCAAACAATCGCACCATCGTAGAGATAGACAACTGTACATCAAATCCGGATATCAGGCAAATTGGATATGTCTATTTTATATGTGGGGGAATCAATCTGCACTGTGTCATCCTGAATGCAATGAAGGATCTGCTCTGCTCATCAGCATCCAAACACTCACTTCGCACGTTTTTTAGGAATCCTCTTACTACGCGATTCATAATAAATGTGATATACTCCCAAAATCGCTATAAAAACGCTAAATATCCGTGAAGGATTATCATATCTGGAATCATGCACCCAACTATGAGTTCTTAGCATAAATCCTTGAATAAACGCCGCAAGCATCAGTATCACACCCACATACATCAACAAGCTTATCATTCGCTTCACTATGATTACAGATTGCCATATCAATGGAATGAATGTCCGTAAAGTAGCAGCACTGACGAGAACACATAATCCAAAAAGGAAATCCAGAAAAAGCTCCAGCGCAGAACGTGGAAGCAGGAATCCTTTATTTGTAAATGCAATAGCAGTAGCGTAACCTACTGCTATGCAAAACATGCAAGCCAGGAATGCCTTAGACTCTAATAACACACCCAGATTGAATGAGGATTCCTGGATTTTCGTTTCCGCGACTTTCTTTTTCATAGCGCAGAATCAAACATCCCCATCCCTCAAATATCTCACCTGTTCAGAAGTAAGGACTAAGTCCCTCGCTCCTAATGAATCCAGCAGCTGATGCATCTTCCAGCTTCCTACAATCGGGAAGACCGGGAAAGGTTGGGCTATTAAATAGGCCAGCGCTATCTGGTTGGCGGAGCACTCCATCTCCTGTGCCATTTCCTGGGCTCTTTCCAGACGTCCCCAGTTTCTTTCCAGGTTGTAGCTGTTGTAGACACCTGGTTTGCCGGAATCTGGATTGTTACGGACGTATTTACCACTGAAGAAACCGGATGCCTGAGGAGTATATGGGCACTGGGTGATGCCTGATTCCAGGTGATACTGGTAGATATCATCTTTCATAACTATATGCGGAATATCAGGATCGTTTTCAGAATTGAAATCTGCCAGACTCCAGTGGATCTGGCTGGCTACAAAACCTGTATAACCTTGCTTCAATGCATACGCATCTGCTGCCCGTAACCTCGGAGCTGTCCAGTTGGATGATGCATACCAGCGAAGCCATCCCTTTTGTCTGAAGTATTCCATGGTATCCAGTATCTCTTCCACTGGTCTTGCAGGATCGTCAACATGCAGGTAGAACAGGTCTACATAGTCAACCCCAAGCCGGGTAAGACTCAGTTCCAGATTTTCCTCCAATTCGTCACGGCTTAGCCTGGGAAAGGGCCAAATGTGAGACTGACTGCCTCCCTTTGTAGCCAGGATCAGTTTATCCCTGGAGGACCTGGACTTCATCCATTTGCCTATCGTAAGCTCACTCATACCTGGAGTGTCGCACTGCCAATCTGCATATTGATCGGCTGTATCGATGAAACACCCACCGGCATCCAGAAACGCATCCATCAATGCAAATGCATCCTCCTGAGTAACACCAGACCCAAACTCGTGTGTCCCAAGGCATATAACCGATGGTTTCAAGTCAGTATTAGTTATACAAGCATATCTCATCTACTTCAGCTCCACTTGTCTGAACACGATTAACGGGATTTATAAGATTAACAGGATCAAATTCCCCATCCTGTTAGTCTTGTCACTCCAGCCAGCATTCCGTTCGTGCTGAGGGTGTAAATGCTAAAGGCATTTACACTGCTTGTCGAAGTGCGGACGAAATGCGCCGGATTATCCTCTTGCCAATATTTCCCTTCTTGTTAATCTTGTATATCCTGTTAATCCTGTTAAATAAGTCTTTACTCTGTACCAGCCAGGTATTGCACCTGCTCCTGGGTCAGGTGGATATCGGCTGCTCCGCAGGAATCTAAAAGCTGGCTTACGCTTCTGCAGCCAACTATCGGGTATACCGGGAAGGACTGTCCGATAAGGTATGCCAGGGCTATCTGGTTGGGCGTGTGTCCGAAATGGTGCGCCAGTTCCAGCACCCTGTCCAGTCTGTCCCAGTTTTTATCTGAACCATAATTAGTATGTATATGAGGTTTGCCGGAATTCGGATCGTCGCGGACGTATTTACCACTGAAGAATCCCGATGCTTGCGAAGTATAGGGCACCTGCGGCAGACCAGATTCCATGTGGTAAGTCAAAGTGTCATCATCCATCACTGCCTGGGTTGTGTCCATCACACCTTCAGGGTTCAAATCTGCCAGACTCCACTGTATCTGACTGGCAACAAAACCCGTATACCCCATCTTATCAGCATACGCCCTTGCCTCTTTCAGTCTCTGCCATGACCAGTTGGACGCTGCATACCATCGCATCACTCCGTCTGATTTCAGGCCCTCAAGCGTCTCCAAGATCTCTTCAACGGGTCTGTTCGGATCGTCCCTGTGCAGCCAGTAGATGTCCACATAGTCCATGGCAAGTCTTGCCAAACCCAGCTTAAGATCACCGGTTATCTGCTCTTTCCGAAGCCTTGGAGTAGGGTCTTCAGCAGTATAGCTTCCGCCCTTTGTTGCAACAATAACTCTATCCCTGCACGACCGAGAAGCTACCCACTCCCCTATCGTGATCTCACTCATCCCTTTGGTTTCGCACTGCCAGTCGGCATATATGTGCGCTGTGTCCAGGAAGTTCCCCCCGGCATTCAGAAAAGCATCCATCAGCACAAATGAATCCTCACGGCTGATAGAAGACCCATACTCAGGCGTCCCCAAACACAAAACAGACGGCAACAAATCCGTCCTGGTCAATTTAGCATACTTCAATTAATAGCTCCTGATGTTTAGATATAGGAAGTTGGAGTCCACTCTCCAGATAATTTCTCATACGAACTGATGAACAACGCACTACTTAATTCCCCCTTTGAAGGGGGGCAGGGGGGATGTGATTCCCAGGGATTGTTCATATTCGAATGCTTGTGTTCACATCCCCCTACCCCCTTCTCCAAGGGGGAATTGGGTTGGCGGCAACCAATTTGCCGATCTGTTTCCTTAAAACTCCGCTTTAGCTTTCCCTACTTTTATCAGCACTGCTCCGTGGCCTGGAACCTCGGTTGTGTAGTTGCTGGTGAATTTGCCAAGGTCCTTCTGTTTCCACAGGTCTCGGACTGGCTGGTTGGTTTTGATCTTGCATGTCTTGAAGTCGACGACTACTGTTCGGGATAATGGTGTCCGGTTGAACAATGCTACTGCTTTAGTGCCGTCTGCCAGGGGTCTGGCCCATATTTCGGTGCCGTCGTTAGCAGTAATTCTGGACGCTTGCTTGCCCAGAGAATCCTGGTTTATTGCCAGCACTTCATCATTGGTCAGCAGGTCCAGCGTGAACTGGTCCAGCGCTGTAAGGTCACACCCGATCAGCAATGGAGCACTCAACATACTCCACAGAGTGATATGGGTGACTTGCTCATTGGGTGACAACTTGCTTGGATGTGGACTGCCCCAGCCCACGTGACCAACTACCAGCATATCGGGGTCGTTCCAATGTCCGGGTCCGGCATAAACTTCGTGGCCTGCCTGATTAAAACCTATCCCTGCCATTGAAGACCAGCTGTCATTAATGTCTCCCGTAGTCCTCCAGCAGTTACCGCCAAACTCAGCTCCCCATTTCCACACATCTCCCATTCCATACTGACAGAAGCTGTAGAATATATCCCGATCAACTGATTTCAAGCAATCGCCCATCAGTTTATAGGGTTTCTGGAGTTCTTCCAAACTGGAATCCTTAGCTATTCCGCCATAGCTGCACCAGTCATATTTGACGTAATCTATCCCCCACTCTGCCCAGGTCTTCGCATCCTGAAGCTCATGCTGGTAAGATCCCTCAAATCCACCGCAAGTCTTGGGTCCAGGGGATGAATAAGTGCCTATCTTCAAACCTTTGGAATGCACATAGTCGCACAGTGCTTTCATGTCAGGGAACTTCTCATTCGGCACTATGACTCCATTTGCATCCCGGACTCCCTGCCAGCAGTCATCGATATTCACATACTGGTAGCCGTGCGCCGCCAGGCCCTTTTCTATGAACAAGTCAGCAGTAGTGCGCACTTTGCCATCATCTATTGCACCTGCAAAGCAATTCCAGGAGTTCCAACCCATAGGAGGAGTCCTTGCCAGCATATTCTCTCCGGCAATGATTTTGATCTTCCGGGCAGCTTTGCCCAGTTGGCCTTTTACTCCAAGCTTAACAATATATGTGCCTGCCTTGGTAACTTTTCCGGAGATGATGCCCGTGTTTGGATCAAGAGAAACACCCGGAGGCAGACCTGCTGCGCTGTATGTAAGCTTGCAGGCTGCAGTTGCCGGGATTAGGTACACAAACGGTTTGTTGGGGGAACATCCGACAACTGAAGCGCCGTTGATTCGTGGTTTTCCCGGGATTATATGAGCTATCTGAGGTACGCTTTGGTCCTTAGTCTGAGTGAGGGTCGGTTTCTTTGCATCACTCGGATATGATATCCAGGCATCAACCCAGTCTGCATGGTCGAAGTTAATCCCGTCTCCTGCATCCTCAACTATCAAGGTTAAGTTCTTCACACCGGCAAGTTTGACATTGAACTCGTAAGGAGCGTCCCCTTTTCTCACAACAGGGCTCTTTGCAACCAGCTTAGTGTCTGTCCAGACCTGGAACACGATAGTTCCTACGCCACCGATCTCGTCATCCAAACCAACCAGGGCATGGAACTGCTCAACCTTACCATCGAGAGCTATGTATGCCTGGGAGTTGGCATGAGTTCCAATCCCCTGGCTATACTGCTTCCCGGCAATGGTCAAAGGTGCACCATCCACGGACTTATTGGCCTGAGGACTCCCATAGTCCTGCTCAATCTCCTGATAAGCCATATCATTGAGATACAAAGTCTGCGTATCCGCCTGCACAATGCACGCAACACACACTAGAAATATAACAAACAGCAAGGTTTTCATACCATATCACCTCATAAGTTATTATAAGTGTCCCGTGGAATACGGCATATTGTCATTCCGAGAGCCAATCCCTTCCCTCATTATCCATTGTCAATTGTCAATTATCAATTCCTAACTTTCCCATCATTAATACACAACCATTGGAAAAGCAGATTCTTCACTGCGTTCAGAATGACACTTTGGTATCCTATTTAGCGCCTGATTTCACTAGATATACTCTTTCAATATAGAAAGCTTCCAGTTGCTTAGCATTGCCGGGCGGGGCGGCGTATATATACATTTCGTCTCCCAAAGTATGAACCCCGGCGCTGTATTCGTGATATTTATCATCTTTGATATCCTGTAGATAATATGTGCCGCCCGGGCCCGCACGCTTGGCGCCGGAAGCATCATAGACTCCCAGGTCAAAGGCATGCCCCTGGGCACTCCTGCCTTCACACCTTATGCTGAATATAACTTCAGCTTTGCTGAAATCCTTGACATCATATTCGGAAAGGAAGAATTGAGTTGCCCAGTCCAGGCTCCAACCAGCCATACGTATAGCCTTCCCGGAAACAGCCTGAGGATCATCAACTATCGTAGCAGCTCCTGTGCATAATCTCACACGTCCAAGGTTGATTTCTCGCCAATCAGTTGCTGGAAGGTTTTTGACTCTTTCAGGGACAGGATTTGTATTAGGTCCGGAATCACCTATTGCTGCAAACCGGAACTCATCCCAGCTTATTAACACTTGTTCGCTGATAAAGATATTTTCCGTCTCCTTGGCCATGCTTATATAATCATCAACCATCTTACGCTCGTTCAGTCCGGCTCTTTTGGATACTTCACCGCGGGTCTTGAGTGGGAAACGGGTCCATGCGTGCTCTATTGCCATCCTCTGCAGTTTGACACGTTTAGTCAGTTTGGCGTTCCCGGCAACTGCTTTCTCAGCACTATCAAACAGTCCAAATGCCTTGACCATAACGTCCGGAGTCAGATATGGAGCTTTTTCTGCAAATAACGGCAACAAACATTTCGCCTGCAATCGTGCTTGTTCAATCAGCTTTATATAGGCGTAAATGCTCGGACCCGCAGCTCCGTAATAACCATTCAAGAACACTTTAGTCAGTTTGTCCTGGTCTTGAGATGGATCCCACATCAGCTTTGCGAACAAATAAGCTTTCAGAGGCTGCATGGACATATCAGGATTATACAAATCCCCCTGCTCGTGCAGACCGATAGCCTTGTTGGCTATGAACGTTCTGATGTTTTTGGTAATAACTGGAGTATTCGGGAAAGGCATATGCAGGTCCCCGAACCCAACTGTGTAGTCCCAGATAAACAACTGGTCAGTCATCTTGCTCCAGGATACCAGATCATTCATACATGCCTTGTTGAGCTTAGAATCAACCGGCTGTGAACAATCAACTCCAGTGCACAGCCTGACCAGTACATTATGTCTCGGTCGGACGGTCTTCGGAGGAGTCCGGGTGTAGGAGTATGCCAGAGTATCCACTATGAAGGTCGGATATACTTTTTCTACTTCAGTTGCCACTTCATTAACAAACTGCAGCAGCAGATCAGTCTGATTACCGAGTCTCTTGACCTCAGCCTTGCATGCATCACATTCGCACGGTCCACTGCCATCATTCTGAGAGACAGAAATAATACCCGCTGTTGGGTCCTGGCTTATCTGTGCCAGGGTCTGTTTTATAAACTCTTCCTTCATCTCGGGATTAGTCAAACACAACTGACCGATAATCTGGCCGCCGAATCGCTTTCCACTCTTAAGGCTATACCACTCAGGATGAGCTTCAAAGTAATTAGCTGCGGGCAGGATCAGATCGAATGTATGCACAAACCCTATTATCGTATAGTTACCACCATATTCCACCGGGATCGGATGGTGGTGACCATTCAACCGCAGCCTGGCACAGAACACAGAGTTCTTTTTAATCACTCTCTGGTAGGTAGTTTCCCTGTATTGAAGTTTGGGGACGTAAACTTTGTCTGTCTTGGGAAAAATGATTTTGGACAGATTGGGGATAACTGTCTCATCAGGCGCCAGGAACTTGACTCCCAGGCTTTCCAGATAATCATACACCGCATAAAGTGTCCCGCGGGGTCTGTCACCAGCCAACACCAGATCGCTGCCAACACGCTTTCTAAGAATGCCATCGTGGACCAGAGTCTCCCACTTGAATCCAGGCAGGATGGATTTCGTCTGAGCAGTCTGCCCGATAAAAATCCTGCACTGTCCATTAGCAGTGGCAGAAGAAGAAACGATCGGAATCTGTGCCCCGGTCATTTTCTGCACAAAGCTCTGGAGCTCAGTCGCAGCTGTCTTCTCAGCAGGAATGGCATCATCCCCCAGCACAATCACACAACCAGGCTTCCCCTGATTAACCAAACTCGCAGCCGACACTATTCCACTGGATAAAAGTGCAATTGACATAACCACTAACAGATACCTTAACATTGGAAAATCCCCTTACCTGAAGTTGGAAGTTTGAGGCTGGACGCAGAACCTGACTATAAAAGTATAGCCTGCAACCGACTGTATTATACGCGATTAACAGGATTTTGGCCTACTGTTGAATGAGTCTATTTTTTACAGGATATTGTCATCCTGAACGCAGTCAAAGATCTGCATTTATTCACCAACATTATGTACACCGAGATTCTTCACTATGTTCAGAATGACATATCCTCCACTTTGGTAGTCACATACCATCTATCCCATTCCAGAGAAATGCTCTCCAGCTTAGGACATCCATTCCCAGTCTTTTGGCTGTATCTGTGTGTTCCTCATCACAAAGTACCATCGGTCGATAATCCGGGAATCTCCGGCAGAACTCTAGCAGTCCTGTTAGATCCCTGCTGGTGTATTCGCCTGTTTTAATCTCTATTGCCCAGTTGCCCCAGGTGCCGGTCAAGACAGCATCCACTTCGAGAGGCTCTTCTCTCCAGTAGTGCAGCGACTGTTCACAGCTGATCGCAAAAGCCAGACAAGCATTCTCTACCCACCTGCCCCAGTTGGTTGGATCATTGCCTGAAGTCGGCGAAACACCCATCAATGTTGCAGCTGGAAAGGCATTTGATAGAGGAACTACCTTAGGTGGGGATGCACGACGGCGGAGCTCTTTTGCTGAATATTTGCGCATAACTGAAACCAGATAGGCTTCATCCAGTAGATCAAGATAATGAGCCACGGTGTGCAGGGTTCCGGCATCAGTTATAGCCCCGGATATCTTGTTAAGTGAAATAATCTCAGATGGATGCCCAACACAAACTGCAAATATCTGCCGGAGCAGGGCTGGTTTCCGCACTTGTTCCAGAGCCAGAATGTCTCGACCAATTGCAGGATCAATTATACTATCTCGCAGATACGACTTCCACCGGGGAATGTCAGACAGTAAGCTCACTCCACCGGGAAAACTGCCAAAGCGGATGTATGCATCAACGGCTTCATCACTACTAAGAGAAAATGCCTTGGCCAAATCCTGCGGATTCCACTGACGCAAAACCAACCGCTCATACCTGCCAGCCATAGTCTCTCTCGCTCCAGCACCCACTTCCAAGGCAGCAGAACCAGTTATCACTATATGTAGAGGTAATCTATCTCTTAAAGCCTCGTCAATCGCAGATTTAACCAGCCGTGTCCAGTTGGGTAGATACTGCACCTCATCCAGAAGCAGCACTGCTTTACCTTTGCCGGCAAGTTGGACAGCACGACGCCACTGTAACTCCCACCAGCCCGGCAGAGATGCCTCAGGCGAATCCATAGCCAGATATATAGCCGAGTCACCCCATTCCTCTGCAACATTCAGCAGAATTGTCGTCTTGCCGACCTGTCTCGGTCCGGTAAGCATCTGCACGCGTCCAGGAGCGGACTCACTCAACCGTTCTATCAACCTGTTTTTTGTAGCGTGGTAACCAGTTGCAACGGACATTATGTTATACTCCATAATAATTATTATGGTATAGTGTATAGTTTTCCGCAGCTAAACGTCAAGTTCGTCCTTAGTAACGGGTGCGTGTAAAATCTACGGAATGTAGTCATAGATATATACACCAGAGACTCTGTCTCTGGACTCTGCCAGGGAGGTAACCTCCCTGGACCCATTAAACTGTTTTTCCCGGAGGGTCTTCAGACCCTACGGGAAAAACAGAATATGGGGTCGGGGATAATATCCCCAGCGGGGTGCAGGGGTGGAATCCCTGCAGATATAATCCTATAATATCGTTTCCGTAGATTCTACACGCACCCCTTAATAACCAAATATCACTGCAGCCTTCTCCACCAGTAAACACAAATCGCTGCCTTGCTTGCTATCAGTACTGCCATTACAACTATGAACATGAAAGCCACAATCGCAGGCACCGTGCCGATAACAGCCGGGTTACCCGCAATCATTTTTAGTATCCGCAGCAGTGGAATTGCCGGAGTTGCTGCCAGTGCACATATGAACAGGCCCCTGTATGTAGTCGGTTTTCTCCAGGCATCCGGTTTCTTCCATATCACCCAACAGACCGCAGCCGGAATAAGCCTTAGCAAATATCCAATGGCACCGCTGTTCTGATGCCCACCTATCCAACTAAGTAGAATATCACCTGCAATGATCCAGTCTATCAAAATCCAACTGAGGGCAGTATAAATCCACAGCCCAAAACTATTCATAAATCACCCTCAGGCATATAGCCCGCATTATTCATGATTGACTCAGCTTTTGTCCCTACTACCGGACAAAAGCGAAGTTTGGTGAATAATGCGGGATAAATCAACATCACAGAACATCCGTTATATTTATAGCTTCAAGCCCGGATTCTATAGATTCAATTCCTTCTGCATAATGATCCCTGGCCTGGGCAAGCAGCACTGCAGCTTCAGCATTGCGTTCAAGATCCGGACATTCCGGGGAGTTCCACCATAGTAATGGCATGCACTTATCCAGCACATCTGCTTCACATGAATAACTCTCAGCTGCCTCTAGTAGATACTCAGAGGCTTCCGGATAATTGAGTGCGATCTCTCTCAGGAAGCCCGACGCTGCGCGATGGGTGCTATGGTAGATTCCCAGGCAATAGGCATCGCCAAGACCACGCTTTCGTTCCGGATCATCTCGAAACTCATTTATCCACCTGTCATAACACTGGATGCCTTCAAACATCACCCACTTGCCGGGTTCAGCTTCTTCTTTAATCTCCCGTGCATGCCGGACAGCCTCTTTCAGTGCTGCAACCTCAGCTTCTCTGGCATTGAACTCAGAAGTTTTCTCCCCAATACGGATAATTCCGAATGCCGGGCAGATATCCACAGCACTAGCCATCCGCTCTTGATCAGCCCGGGCATAATCCTCCATACCTGCATAGGAACCCCTGCCAAGGAACTCATGAGTATCATCGTCGAACCCGCAGATCACATCCCACTCAGCAGCAGTAAAAGCATGCCAGGCAAGGACAGGTCTGTTGGCTGATATCTCTTCTTTTACAAGTGGAATTAGTTGCTGGACCAGTGTAACGGCATCATCTTTGTTCTCAGCCACAAATGAAACTACGCAATCATACCCGAGCAGTCGAATAAGACCATCCGGCCACATCGCACTGCTGCAAGTAGGTGCGCAAGGACATATACCACCAATCCGAAATGCAGATCCCGCTATACCTTGAATATATTCCGGGGAATATGTCTCCCCACGATAATTGAGAATAATGCGAACGCCCTCAAACAAGGCTTCAACTACACGATAACGATCAACGTCTTGCAGTATCATTTCTTATCCTCCGGTATTTAACAATGCATACAACAACTTCTGATCTGAACTAGAAAGATTTTTAATCTCACGCAAAGCCGCAAAGGCGCTAAGAAGGGAAATCATATGTCCTCAACCGTATTACAATTTAATCTCAGCCTATTTCGTATGAATCCACAAAGAAAGTAAAAAACAAGATTATCTGTTCCTTCTTTGCGGCTTTGCGTGATAATCTTAAAACTATCGCATTACTCACGCAACTCGCTACTGTAGATATTAGTCCGACGTAGTAATCATTGCTGGTCTCCAGAGTCCTCCCTGACCGGCCATGTCGTGGACTTTTAACACTATGTGGACCTTTTCGCCGGGTTTGTATTTGCCGGTGATGTCGATTGCTGCCGGTTTGTCCCAGATGTCTCCGGGTTCTCCTACACTGGCGCCGATGTAATCTCCATTCAGCCAAGCCTTCCACGAGTCATCAACAGCACCAAAGAGCAGCCACACATGCTTTGCATCAGTAGCAGGGATTGCTATATCCATCACATACCAACCACTTCCGTCATACGTTCCAACCCACTGGGCCTCCCAGTTTTTAGTTGTAGATAACGGCTTATATGCACTCAAATCAGTTCCGGGCATGAACCACTTTTCTGTCTCTCCAACTTCATTCGGATCCAGTCTGAACAACCAGTCTTCCGGGATCGTCACGAACAACTTGCCGTTGATAGCATCAGTCGCTGCATTGGCTTCTTCAGCTCCAAGCGGCCCCCATGCGCCGTAGTTGATTGGGAAACCATACTGGTGAGAGAGTTTATAGATAGCTGCCTTCGAATTCGACATCTTTGCAAGTACTTTCAACTCTCCACTGGCGGAAGCTTCCTTTGCCTGATAGTAATCGACAAACAACATCGACATTCGAGTTTTCTCTACTCTGGCTTTCTGGTCTGTAGTCAACTGCTTCGCTGCAGCAGCATCAATCAGTTTATACGACTGAGCCACCATTGCAGGGGTATATCGAGCCATGTCATTCTGTGTAGGATGTTTAGTGGGAGAGGCATAGACAGCTGCCTGCTGAAGTGCCCAGAATTCCTGCATCTCCGGAGCAGCATTTCCATAGGCTATCTGACATATCTCTTTCAGATACTGCTTAGCATCTGTCTTCAAGTCCCATAGCAATCTGATTCTATAGCCAAGCAACACCGGACTCGCTGCAGCCGATGTATCTATCTCATCCGATATAAACCTGATGCCCATTTTGTGGAGTGATCGATAGTAGTCCTGGTCCGACTCCCAATAAGGTTCCGGTATCTCCCAGGCACCATGATCCAGATAGCTGTAAATCGAAACAGCTGAAGCTACAGCCTTCCATTTCTTTAAATCTCCAAGTCCTTCTTTGTTGACAGGGCATTTAGAATCAAAGAACTTGTGCTTGGCGCAGTGGTTCCACATTGTGTATTCAATCATTACATTCTTGCGTGGCAGGTTCTTTGTCGGAATAGACCTGGTTGAACCATATGCAAACGTCCCGATCCATTTGCCGGGGTATTTCTTCTCTATCCGTTCAGCGACTGCATTAACTAAATACAGCCACCGGTCCGTCATGTTCCCGCACTCTACGCCATTCTTAGCAAGGTCCATCGGGACAGTATCCAACGCCCTGCAGCCATCGCATTCACACCAGTATGAGGGTTCGTCATTGGCCCCAATAAAATAGCGGCTGGCGTTGGGATGAGCATCGAAGTAGGCCATTATTACATCAGTAAAACGGTCGATGACTGCAGGATTGCTTATGCACGGCATCGCTGTAGTACCGATCGGATGCAGCGCAACCCTTTTTCCTTTGACCAGTGCAAAATATTCAGGGTGTTTATCGAACAGAGATGCAGGCATAAGATCGGTTGTGGTTGTGTGGCCCGATGTCTCTTCCCACTCTCCACCACGTTCCTCGCCATAACTCCAGGTCAGTGAATAGCTGGCTTTGAACCTGTTCCATTTATTACGGGCAGCCCATTCAACATAAGGTCCAACATCAACATGCTCAGGTTTACCACCCGGTTTAGCTTCAACCTGAATGGAATGTCCACCTCGCATGGAAAATGCAGGAGTATGCAGCAGTTCGAGCTTTGCAGGCAGTGCAATCGGTCCGCCTGCAGGCAAACACTCACCATACTGACCCGGCCATATCCACCGGCATCCTATTCTATAGAGCAGTTCCTGGACAGCGTAATATGTTCCCCTGGGGTCGTGTCCTGCACAGATAATGCGTTTGGGTGATACGCTCAGGTATATCCCCTCTTTACCCAACCGGTTCAGTTTACTGTTTAAATCCTCTCCATCAGGAGCGCATCCTATATATACACACCTGCCATTTGCTGCTTTGGAAAGGATTTCTATATTCTTCCCTGTAATTGCCAGGAATATATGCTGCAGGTCCTTAGCTTCGGACTGTTCAACAACGTTAGGAGAAGCCCCGATAACAATCGCGGACAGTTCTCCTCCCTTTGCCGGTATCATATCCCCAGCTGTCACAGCCCCGCAGCAGGCGAATACTACCAATATTGCAAACACCACACTGGCGCAACATATCGCATTATTGCTGATAGTTGATAACTTCATTAGTTGTTTCGTCTCCTTGAAGGTAGAGGTTGTAGATATAAATAGACAATCACTTCATATTTGCTCCCGACACCTTCTGCATAACAGTTCAGTGCTAATGTGTAATATAGTAGATTTCCGTTCGTCCTGAGTAGCGCGAAGCGCGTATCGAAGGATGGACGAAAATCTACTCACAAATACTGAACTGTTACCTTCTGCACACAGCTTTCCATTACCTCCTGCAAAACGGTTATAATGGAGTTACACAAACCTTTGACATCAATAAAAAACGGCTGTTGCAGTGCTTGATCGCAATAGGCCAGGAGTTCTTTAAATATGCGTGTTTCAGCAGATTTCATAATAAGTGTTGTACGTTCCGATCAATTACCCAAGGATAATCTACCGGAAATCGCACTTGTTGGACGTTCTAATGTAGGGAAATCGTCCCTGATAAATACCTTGGTAGGCAAGAAGGGTTTAGCCAGAACATCCAACACTCCCGGACGAACTCAAACCCTGAACTACTACAAGATAACTCCCGTGGACAAGTCAGCTAAACCGTTTTATTTAGTCGATATGCCGGGGTACGGTTTTGCTGCAATGAACCTTGCAGGACGTGCACAGTGGGGAGAGTTAATTGAAGAATACCTGTTGACGCGTGAAAACCTGAGGGGTGTAATCCAGCTCATAGACTTCCGCCATCCGCCACAGCCACTCGACCACAGCATGTGCGAATGGCTAAAAGAAAAGGAGCTTAACAGCCTGATAGTCGGAACCAAAGCAGACAAAATAGCCAAGTCCAAAATCCCGGAACTGATGCTGCAGATAGCCGAAAAACTCAATGTAGACAGCCTGAATACCCTGGCATTCTCTGCGGAAACAGGACTGAACAAAGATAAGCTCTGGTACTGGGTAATGAACTCGATCAAGGAAGAATAGACCGCCAGGCGACCGCAGAGGGTCGCCCTTACGATATATATATCTTAGAATTCGTTCTTATATGGCCATCTCTTCTCTTCGGCTGTCAGTTCTCTGGCCTGTGTTGGAACGTAGTTTTCTGGTGAAGCGTCCAGGAGTTCAGCCAGGGCATTTATCATTTTCATCTCGACTCCCGGGCCTGCGTAGCTTGCTGTCTCCTCGAATCCACCTTCGCCCCATGCACAGTCGACTGGAATATACCCGGTAGCGCAGTCTCCGTATGCTGTTACTAAAACAAATGCATCGGGACGAAGCTTCTGGGCTGCGAGTTGGTACTGGACAAATGACTCACCCGGAAGCCCGGCAATTTTGACACTTCCAAAATCCAGGCACGAAACCATACCCGCTGCATCCTCTTCCAGGGATTTCAACCAACTCAGTCCTTCTGCAGCATTCCAGTAACGCATATAGTCATCGGTGCCGTTGTCGCGCATGTTTTCCATATACTCCCTGTCCACATCCACCGGCAGCGTTGCAAGTTCACTCCTGAAGAACTCTTCAGTAAAATTGTCAGGAACAAGCGTTCTAAAGTCGATTTTTGTTGAATGAACCGATACCGACTCCACTGGTCTACTATCCAATGATGCCCATGCAGAGCGCATTGCTTCAGTCATCCTGGCAGCCATTGCCTGCCTGCTTTCTTCATTACCAACGTTATATTTACCGGGAGCTATATTTCCGCCACAGCCATTGGCATATATGACAAGAGTCTCAGGGTGTTCCATTCCCAACTGCGCACGCGCATCTCCAACAAAATCCGCACTGACCATACGGACCCCATAATAGCTCATTGGATGAGTGGCATAGCAGTTCAACGCGGCTACAGACTTGTCTCCACTTTTGAATACTATCAGTTTCAAGTATGGATCAATCAGCCCTTCAGGGTCATTTTTCAGGTCCGAGTTTGCAGCTATAGCCGATCCTCTCCATGCTTTGATCTTTACACCGGTGCCTGGAATACGGCGGTTGGATGCTATCTGTTCGACTTTAGCCTGGCCCGTGCAAATATGAGTCAAAGGTAATGCTGTATTTATAGCTTCCTTCGCAGCAAGTGCAACACGGGATATCTGCTCCTCAAAGACATCAGTGTCACAAAACAAACCGTCGATCCCATACTCGTGTAAAAGGTTCTCTGCATAAAGGTCATATATAGGCGTATCGTGCTGGTGAATAGTCGATACCATTACTCTGTCCGGTGTTGTTCCAACTGACTCAGCTATCATCTGCCCCACTCTGCGATATCCGTCATTTCTCAGTTCGCACCAGTCGAAAACAACCAAAACCATTGGTTTGCCTGAACCGGTTATCACAAAACCTCTAGCAAACAATGGATCCCGAACTCCTAATGCCGACTTAATCAATCCTCCGCATAGAGCCATACCTACAGGAGGGGTGACATCAACAGAAAACGTACTAATATCCATTACAGTGTCCTCTCTTACTCCAACTTCCTTATCTTATCAAGCTGAATTATCATTTTCTGACAGCGAGCACGCATAGCTGCAAAATCTTCTACCGTCACTTTTTTCTCAAGATCATTAAATGCACCGCGGAATGGCAGCGGAGCCATGGATACCAGCTGCTTTGCTTCCGCCAGTACTTTATTTTGCAATTTAGTCAGTTTCACGCCCTCAAGGGCTTTCACGCGACGGTTAATCATTTCCAGGTATTTGTAGTCATCAACACCCTCGCGGTATCCCTCAAACTGGATCGTCGGAATTGGGCCATTTTTTCCACTATACGCATAATTCTCAGGTCGATAGGTTGGGTTTTTCCAGTCATCCCATCCACCACCATCGGCAAAAGCATAAGGAGCAGCACCGCGATATCCGTTATACCAGGTGGCAAGTCCAGTCAGCAACCTGTCGCTGATCGGGTTCTCCAGTGGGTGATAGTAGTGCTGGGGTGTAGGCATACCCTCAGGAGCTTTACGTTCACCCAGCATCAGACCTTCATCCGAGAGAATTGGCAGGTCCAGATTGTTGCCCAGTTTGCGCGCCCCATCCCTTGTAATGGCTTGGGCAACAGTAAGGCCCAGCGAATGAACATAATCGTTGAGAATACGCGATTCGGCCATTAATTTACCGGTAGGATCATAACCAGGCTCATCATGGGTGTAGATATCAATTTGTCCAGGAAACCTCAACTCTTCCCTGATCTTTTTAATCTCACTGCAGTAAGCCAGAAACGCTTGTATCGTGTGGTCGTCTTTTCTGGATAATTCTTCAGGATTCATCAACCATATCCGGTCCGCAGCGCCATCTACCGGGACATACCAGTGATAACCCATATACTGCGTTTCACCTGTCAATCCATATTTCATGCGCAGTTCCAGAGCCTTGCGCACTTCAGACGCATCCACCTGCAGTTTATCTCCAACTGTTTTGACGCTTCCACCCTCCAGAATGTAGAGGGAACCCATACCGTAACGCTTGCACATGGACAGTTCCAGCTCGTAGTTTGCATCCTTGCGGGGATCTTTGCCCATTGTGTATTTTGAGTAATAATACATACTAAAGAGCGCGTCGGTTTCTTCCAGTTTTTCAGGAAGCACTGTAACCTGGAACGGGACTTTCGATAGCAGTTTTCCATTGGCAGAGATAGTAAGTTTGCCTTTGTAGAAGCCAGGCGCTTGATTCTCAGGCACATGAACTAACAGCCACCATTGCCGGTTTGTAAATGCAGGTATATCGAATGGTTTGAGTTTAGCAGGCATCTCCGGTCCAACAGCCAGATCAAAATTGAACGTATCCCGCTGCTTTTCATAATCAGGGGTGATAATGGAATCGTCGGTAAGCAATAATTCCGGCACAAAAACAGCAGATGAACCCACAAGGCTGTCGATACCTGCCTGGAACCAGTTCTTCACTAGCTTTACATCAATAGTTTTGGATTTAAGAATATGCTTACCGCTGCGCAAATTCTCCACTTTCAGAGCAACATTTTTCAAGTCTTCCAATGCCAGCAAATGAAGGGAAGCAGGCTCGTATTCCCCACGGCATGCAGTAATCTTAACCGGTTGATTGACCGACTTTGCAGATGGAACTGTAGTGTAGTCCGTAACCTTGAAAACTGGCAAGACAAACGGAAGCGCCATATTTGCACCGTGTGAAGCAGATGGCAGATCAGCTACGAGCAGAGCTGCTGAGAGTTGCTGCCCCAGTGTTCGCAATGAGGCAAGTATGGGTTCTTTGCGGAGTTGATTCATTCGCGCCTGCCATCCAGCTTTCCGTCCGGCAAGTCGTGGAGGCAGCTTTGCGCTCTTCACTCTAGTCAGTAAAGCCTCTACTCGACCCAACTCATATTGAGAGGCATCTGTAATTTCCAGTGGCAGGACACCACTGCGCATTATAAAAGCGCCCTTTGTATCCTTGATGACTACTTCAACGCCCGGCTGCTCGGTTCCCGGAACAGTGAATGGTAGTTGGAGTTTATGTGATTCACCCGCAATACACTTGAACACTGATGCCTTCTGCTCCACCAATTTCCCTGCATTGTAAGTGTTAATACTGAGCGGATAAGAAGCTGTCAGCCCTGAAGCTTTCATTGTCAGTTTGCCTGTCGCTGAATGTATAGCATCAGGAGTTTGAATTGCCCATATAAAAGATGGTCTATCGACAAACAGCATCTCACCAAAACGGGTTGTAAAGTGGAAGTTGCCGCCGGGATTTGCCCAGGCTGTAAATTCTCTAGCTGCCTGGCGTTCACGGCAGAGATTAGAAGTGATGCTTTCACCATTTCTCGGACTCACGCCGATAGTCTCAAATGGGATAGATAGTTCAACTGTCCAGCCACCAGGAAAGACCCCGGATGCTGACTTCCATATGCCATTCCACGCTGTATCCCGGTTCTTGCTGTCCTCCTGCACACCCAGGCTATTGACTACCAGTTGATAATAATCGGCTCCAGCTCCCGGTTTCAGAAACAGCTCTATGTCGTCATCGGTCCACACGCCTCTATCTCGCTCAGTAACTTTAGCCAGGATCTTGTCCATATTTGGTTCGTAGAGTCGTATAGCAAACAGGAGCGCTTTGTCTGATCTAAGAACCCGTACCTCTGTCTGTGCTGCGGGATAATGATCTCCATTAACAGTTACAAAAGGACCAAGCACAGGTGTTGCATTCCACGCATTGTCACTCAGATCGCCATCAATGGTAACCTGAGAATCAGCGACACCACACTGAACAAGCGGTACTGGCAATCCCGTAACTGCACCATTCGCTATAACACAGGACACAATCAATAACAAGAGGCAGAAAATCAAAGCTTTGAGCATATACTATCTCCCAGGGATACTACTGTGTGGTTCGACAATATCGAGAAGAATACCTCCGAACGCTGACATCTGCGATCATTTTGGTTGTTTATATGGAGGAAAATCTCGACAGAAAACAATTGTCAGCCGCTAATCACCCCGGCATCAACCAATGCTTTCGCCCAGACAGCATAGCCTGCAGGTGTCAGGTGCACAAAATCAAACATTATCTCAGGAGACAAGTTTCCATCAGACTCCAAAAAGGACTCTCCGATATCCAGCACGGTTACATTGGGAATTAACATAAAGTTCTCAGCAAGGAGGGTGTTTACTGCAGAAATGCTTTTCCGGAATGGGTCATCAAAAGACTCCCCACGCGGGAATATCCCCATCACAATAATGTTGCTTTCAGGAGACATCGAATACAGTTTATAGCAAATGGTTACGATGCCTTCGCAGATTTCTTCAGGGGTGTTCTCCCGGGCGTTTTCTGTGCCAGTCAGGTTGTTGGTGCCTATGTTCAACACGATGCTCTTAGGGTGCAATCCATCAAACTCACCGTTTTCCAGCCGCCACAAAACATTCTGAGTCCTGTCCCAACCAAATCCCATGTTTAGCACAGGTATATCTCCAAACGTCTCAGGCCAGCTGTTCTCCCCGTGCTTGGTAGGATCATCAGGCTCCCCTCCCCAGAAATGTGTTATAGAATCCCCAATCATCACGATCTCCGGATCGATCTGTCCCTTTATCCTCAAAATCTCAGCATGTCGCACATACCAATCATAAGAATCTTCCTCCAACTTTGGAACAGGAATTATTGCAGTGTTGTCCATAATCATTTTCTACTCCCCATATTAAATGACCCGCTAATCACGCTAAACATGCGAAAAAGAAAAAACTCAACTAGCGGTCCCTATGTTTGCTGCCCTTCGACAGGCTTAGGGCGAACGGAAGGTTGAGGAAATCGCTCTGGTGTAATTTGCAATTACATCCTAAACAGAATCAGCAACAACTATCCTCCGTTCGCCCTGAGCCTGTCGAAGGGCGCGGAACTACTCCATCCGTTCGTCCTGAGCCTGTCGAAGGGCAGCTATCAATGCTTCCAATTACAATTTACAATCCCTACCACTTCACCAGTACCGCCCTGAAGTCCCTATCAGCGAGAGATATACCCGCGGACATGTCAATAGGCTTATCCAGCCACATGTCCGTCGCGTCGGTCATTGGTACACTTAAGCTCCCTTTGAATTGAAGTTTTGCAGACTGCGGCTCCGGATTGATGCTGCCTGCTATAACCAAAAGCTTGTTCTGCCCCGCCCACTTGTAGTAACTGACCAGCACTTTGGGGTTGTCGGATGTGATCTCTTTATTCTCCCAATATCCCACAAACTCTGCCTTGTCCAGCTCTGTGACATCAATTATGCGCCAGAGTTTGTCGATAGTAGGGCCATAAATCCAGCCGCCATCCTGGTTTACATCGTGCAGTAAAGACATTGTAAAGAGTGGACGCCAGAGGTTGGGATTTGACGGCGGTGCATTCTGATCTTCAGTTCTGGGTCGAGACAGACCGTGGAAAACATAGACAGTGCCTTTTAAGTTGCCATTATGCTGGGATTGCCACTTCTCCAGTGCATCCTCTTCATCAGTATAAATGTTTGGGTTTACAGGAGCTGAGTTCAGGTAGTCCTCCCCCATTAACTGCAGATCATACATTGAAGTCATATACGGCATCCCAGTAGCTCCCGTATGAATCCAGTGAAAACCATTTGGTCGAATCTTATGAACGATCTTGTATAACCTTTTATTTAACTCACGGACACTAAGATAATTATAAGTCTTGGCAACACGTCCAAAGGCATCAATGACTTTGCAGCCGTGATATGGACTATCGCAGGAAGTGGCCCCACACCCATCGTTGTATGTCCCGACGAACGGATACTTGCTCATGTAGTGCTGAGTGCACCAGGCCAGAAAATCTGCATAGGTGCTATTATCGCAGACAGAACTACACATATAGAAATCCTTACCATTCTGCGTAAGCCAGGGCTGACTCGTGCGGAATGATTTCGGTGCTTCTCTACCCCCAATGATCACTGCCCAGTCCGCTCCGAAGTAGTCATAGTATGGATTGTTGTCTGCTGTGTTACCATCCAGTGTGTATGGAACAACTCCCACACCCCTGCTCTTCCATTCGGCCAACTCTTCCAGGCCGGATTTTTCATTGAGCATATCAGTCAGTATCACACCATTCAGCCATTGGATCTTCTGGGACTGTGCATACTGGGTATAACACTGCAGGTTCTGCCTTGCCGGTCTGCCCCACCCTTCCGCATGAACACTCCTCCAGTCAGGTCTGTGTGGTCTGACAGGGGTTGCCATCATTCCGAGCGTGTAGCTGAGTTTCTTTGTCACACTAACCGGCCCCGAGATTATCCGGCACTTGATGACAGCATCATCTCCATCCTGATATACACTTATCGGCTTGCTATTCTCCTTATAGACCCAGTTAGCATCCGATACAGTGAAGAACTCCATCCCGCTGTTTCTACCGGTAAACCAGAGTGAATCTCCGGGCATTGCACTGTGCTTTTTTGTCTTTGCCCAGTCCGATAGATACTGCGGAGAAAGGAGGAACATGGCTGATGCCATAGGTACCCGCATCTCAAACTCCAGGGTATCCAGCTTGAACGGAGTTTTACCCGGAACCAGATTCACATCATAACGGATCATACCATCGAACTCAACAGTCCGTTTCCAGAGCATAGTCAACCCTCCACCCTGGACTTCACATTTGCCTGTGTGAATGATCTTATCCTGTCCGTTATCAGTGATCTTCTGTTCTACAGCAATAAACCGCCGGGGCTTCCCCGCGATAGTCGCTGTCATCTCCGCTGGTCGGCTAATTACACTTTTGCCATTGCTTGCAGCTTTAGCAATAAACGGCCCATCAGCAAACACATAATCCCTCCCCCAGACACTGATCGTGTTTCCGGAAGCCTTCAAGGGAGTCCAGGGGGCTGGCACAGTCCGATCAACGCCTGCTTTGGCAGTTAAAAACAGCGCGTCCGGTTTCTCCAGTGGAAGGCTTGCTTTGAATGTATCCTGCCTGTCCGTCATGATAACCCGGATATCGTATTTGCCGACCGGAAGGTCCTGGAACGGCATATGGACAACCGCCTGCAGTTTGGTCTGTGTAAATGCCAGCCTGCCGAACTCTTTTCCTTTGGTTGACACCAGGGTCGCAGTGCCTGATATCCTGCCGGATTTTACTTTGCGCTGTACCAAATCACTGGCACCGGTCATGTCCGTGCTTATGTCCAATACTCGGGCTTTGGCGTGGCAAACGGACGATATGACCAGAGAGGCTTTTGCATAATACAGGGAATCATATAGAAAAATGGGTTCCTGCTCATTGTTTCTAGTGACCGACAACCGGATTAAGCCCTCTCCCAGGGCCCGATTTCCAATTCTTAAGACGGATGGTTTCTCATTTAATACAGCTTCAAATGTAGAGAGTTTGGCTTCCGGACGCTGGATATCCATTTTAGCAGTCAATCCTGCTCCGCGCGCTGAGAATGAAGCAGTCAGGCGACCTGCATTGATATCACCCATTTCCTCAACACGCACTGCTGTGCCGTCAGGATAGAAGCACAGGTTGGGCATTGTGGAGACTCTTTGATACATATCCTCTCCACCACCATACCCCATCCAACGTTCGGATTCTCCTCCCAGGCTCTCCTCTGAAGGCCTGTGCAGTCCCAACTGGATCAGCCACGGCTTAGCAGCCTCGGGAACTGCCTGCAGATCAGCAAATGGTATAGCCATCTCTGCATACCAGACGCCGGCCTCACGACTGACTCCACTTTTAAATGAACCTTTCCAGTCCCAATCTCTGGCCTCCGGATACTCACCGCCGTTGCCGTACGCATAGGCACCATTCGGCGCAACAGCGAATTGATAATATCCCTGACCTCCGGGAGTTCTCAGAGTGACCTCTGCTTCATCCCCGGAAAAGAGTTTCATGTCCCTGCCTTTGCCAGCTGGTCGGAGAGGAGAGTTATGCAGGACTTCAAATGCAATATACAGATTCTGCTGGTCATATTTTAAATAACACCACGCAGGGATGGACGCAAAGGATGAGTGTGCAAAGAGTTTATTGACCGGAACCCGGGTAGCATCTGCCCATTCCGCCTTGCCCAGTTTGCCATCGACAACTGGTTTTGCAGAAGATTTCGGGACAGGAATAGTTCCCGGCACAACAAGGGATTTCAATGAGGACTTGCGGGAATTGTACATAATACTGACTTCATCTGCAGTGAGGGCCTTATTGAAAATCTCCAGCTCATCGACTTTAGTCACCAAATCAGTATTGATATCCCAGAAGCTGTTATCCGCAATCCAAAACCGCTCATCCTCTTTCAAAGGTGGAACCTGGACAGGCATGGAATATGGAAGATGCCCAAAAAGTTGCCCATTCACATAGACAAACAGTTCCCAGGTAGTCCACGTGCATACAATGTGCGTCCACTCGTTTTTCGAAAAAACAGCTTCCGGGTTCTTAAGGACCCTGGTAATCTCTTCCTGAATGACGTTTTCAGCATTGGAGTCAGGGTCCAGCCTGCTGCGGAATGTCAGCGTTTTCTCTCCGGTCGGAGTAAACCTGTAAAGGAGATAGTAATGCATATAGTACGCATGCGCATTTCCCAGCCAGAAGATAGGAATAAGACTTTGAGAGTTACTGTCCCAGTTCTGAGGCTGCACCCAGAGCGATATACTCCCCTGCACAGGATCCATATTGCCTTTAGCTGCATAAGACAATGACGCCGGTCCCACAACGATCGACTTCCCGGATATCCCATCAGCAAATATAAAGTCAGAAGATGCTGAAGAAGGTTTAGGACTTCCGACAGATGAAACAGCATCAGCAGTACCATTAAACCCTGCATAGAATGATCTGGTATCTGCTGATCCCGCACATATTGATAATACAAGAAGAAATAATACGATAACTACCGCTCTGGAAAATGACTGCACTATAAGTCCCCCACTTCGACCAGATTTAATCAGTTTATGAACATTATGATCGCTTACCATTTTATAAATACAGCTCTATAATCTCTGTCTGTTAAGGATACTGGTGTAGACATATCGATTGGTTTATCCAGCCACATATCCATAGCATCGGTCACAGGCACATTATGTTCTCCATTGAACTGAATCCTGGCAGACTGTGGGTCCGGACTCGGATTACCTGCTATAACCAGAAGCTTGTTCTGCCCAGGCCATTTGTAGTAGCTGACCAGCACTTTGGGGTTATCAGATATAATCTCTTTATTCTCCCAATAGCCCACGAACTCAGCCTTGTCCAGTTCTGTGTCATCTGCAATTCGCCATATTCTGTCAATTGTCGGGCCATACATCCAGGCTCCATCCAGCATAACATCGTGCAGCAGTGCCATTGTAAACAACGGACGCCACAGATCAGGATTTGCTGGTGGATAGGTGTTGTCCTCCGGCTTCGGACGCGACAGACCGGAGAATATATAAGCTGTACCTTTCAGACTGCCGTTGTGTTGGGACTGCCACTTTTCCAGGGCATCTTCCTCATCTGTGTAGATCCGCGCATTTGCAGGAGCTGAGTTCAGATAGTCCTCCCCCATATACTGGATATCACACAGCGAGGTCATAAAAGGCATCCCCAATGCCCCATTGTGCACCCAGTGGAAACCATTCGGACGCAATTTATGAACTATCTTATAGAGCCGTTTGTTGATCTCCCGGGCTGCCAGATAATTGTAGGTCTTAGCTTCATGACCAAAGGCATCGATAACCTTGCACCCGTGGTATGGACTATCACATGGACTGGATGAACCTCCACCGCCGTCGTTATATGTCCCGATGAACGGATATTTAGTGAGGTAGTGCTGGGTGCACCATGTCAAAAAGTCCGCATAGGTGCTATTGACACAGGCTGAACTGCACATATAGAAATCCTGACCATTTTGTGTAAGCCAGGGTTGACTCATCCTGAATGACTTCGGCGCTTCCCTGCCATTGCTGACCAGTGCCCAATCTGCTCCGAAGTAATCATAATATGGATTATTATCTGCAGTATTTCCATCCAGAGTATATGGAGAAACTCCCACACCCCTGCTCTTCCACCAGGCAAGCTCCTCCAGTCCGAATTTTTCATTCAGCATGTCAGTCAATATCACGCCGTTCGGCCATTGAATCCTCTGGGATTGTGCATACTGTGTATAGCATTGCAGGTTCTGTCTTGTCGGCCTGCCCCACCCTTCTGCATGAATACTCCTCCTGTCCGGTCGTTCTGGTCTGAAAGGAGTTGCCATCATTCCGAGCGTGTAACTGAGTTTCTTTGTCACACTAACCGGTCCTGAGATAATCCGGCATTTAATAACAGCATCGTCCCCATCCTTGTATACGCTGATCGGCTTGCTGTTCTCATTATAAACCCAGTTTGCATCCGATACTGTAAAGAACTCCATCCCGCTGTTTCTGCCGCTAAACCAGAGAGAATCGCCCGGTGCAGCACTGTGTTTTTTAGTCTTAGCCCAGTCTGAGAGATACTGCGGAGAGAGAAGGAACATAGCAGATTCCATAGGCACCCGCATCTCAAACTCCAGAGCATCCAGTTTCACCGGAGTTTTGGCTGGGACAAGGTTCACATCATAACGGATCATCCCGTCGAACTCCACCGTCCGCTTCCAGAGCATAGACAACCCGCCGCCAGAAAGCTCGCATTTACCGGTGTGAATTACCTTATCCTGTCCATTATCAGCAAGTTTCTCATTTACAGCAACAAACCGCCTGGCCTTCCCGGCGATTGTTGCTATCATCTCTGCAGGTCTATCAATTACGCTCTTGCCGTTGCTCACAGCCTTAGTAACAAACGGTCCATCCCCAAATACATATTCTCTCCCCCACACACTAACCGTGTTCCCGGAGGCTTTCACAGGACTCCAGGGAGCAGGAACAGTTCTATCAACCCCGGCTTTAGCAGTCAGGAAAATTGCATCGGGCTTCTCCAGTGGAATGTTTGCTTTCAATGTATCCTGTTTGTCTGTCAAAGATACCCGGATGTCATATTTTCCAACAGGAAGTTCTTTAAACTTCATATGCACAATAGCCTGGAGCTTTGTCTGACTGAATGCCAGTCTGCCAAACTCTTTTCCATCTTTGATCGATACTAAAGTTGCCGTACCGATCATCTTTCCGGATTTTATCTTGCGCTGTATCAAATCGCTGGCACCTGACATGTCTGTGCTGATATCCAAAATCCCGGCTTTAGCATGGCAAACGGATGATATAACCAGCGGAGCTTTGGCATAATAGAGGGCATTATACATGAACACCGGATCGACTTTATCTTTTTTAGTAACTGATAGGCGAAGCAGACCTTCACCCAGCACTGAATCATTTACTTTCAGAACCGTTGGTTTCTCTTTCAGTGCAGCATCAGACAAGGCAGGTTTGGCTTCAGGATGCAGGACACTCATGCCGGCTGTTAAGTCTGCCGTTCTGCCTGAAACCAAAACATTCAACCGGCCTGCATTTATATCTCCCATATCCTCGACACGCACTGCAGTGCCATCGGGATAAAAACGTAGATTTGGCATGCTGGAGGGCCTCTGATACATATCCTCTCCACCACCATAAGCTATCCAACGTTCAGACTCTCCCCCAAGGCTGTCCTCAGTAGGTCTGTGTAATCCCAATTGCACCAACCACGGTTTATCGGCCTCAGGTGTTGCCTGCAAGTCAGCAAATGGTATAACCAACTCTGCATACCATACACCAGCCTCACGCCTTACAGCACATTTGAATGATCCCTTCCATTTCCAGTCTCTGGCTTCCGGGTATTCTCCCCCGTTGCTATATGCATAAGCCCCATTCGGAGCAACCGCAAACTGATAATAACCCTGCCCGTTTGGCGTTCTTAGAGTAATCTCCGCTTCATCGCCTGAAAATAGCTCAAGATCCCTGCCTTTACCTGTCAGTTTAAGGGCAGAGTTGTGTTTAACTTCGAACGCAACATACAAGCTCTGCTGATCATATTTCAAATAGCACCACGCAGGGATCGAAGCAAATGATGAGTGCGCAAAGAGTTTATTGACCGGAACCCGTGTAGCATCTGCCCATTCAGCTTTACCAAGCTTACCGTCAATGGTTGGTTTTGCAGGAGACTTCGGAACAGGTATAGTTCCTGGCACAACCTGGGCTTTCAGTGAGGACTTTCGGGAGCTGTACATCACCTTGACTTCATCCGCAGTCAGCGCCTTGTTGAATATCTCCAGCTCATCGACTTTGGTCACAAAATCTCCGTTGACATCCCAGAATGTGTTATCCGCAATCCATATCCGCTCATCCTCTTTCAGCGGTGGAACCTGGACAGGCATGGAATATGGAAGATGACCAAACAGCTGACCATTCACATAGATAAACAGCTCCCAGGTCGTCCATGTGCAGACAATGTGTGTCCAGTCATTCTTGGAGAAAACTGTCTCCGAATTCTTGAGGACTCTGTTTACCTCTTCCTGTATTACGTTCTCAGCATTGGAGTTAGCATCCAGTCTGCTGCGGAACGTCAGCATCTTCTCTCCGCTGGCAGTAAAATTGTAGTAGAGATAATAGTGAATATAATACCCGTGCGAACTCCCCAGCCAGAAAATCGGAATCAAACCCTTGGTATTGCTGTCCCAGTTCTGGGGCTGCACCCAGAGTGATATACTCCCCTGTGCAGGATCTATATTCCCTTTAGCACCGTAAGATAATGATGTCGGTCCTACAATTACCGACTTCCCGGATATCCCATCAGCAAACGCAAAATCCGAAGCCACATGAGCAGGCTTAGGATTTCCTGCAGAACTGACAGCATCGGCAGTGCCATTGAAACCAGCATACAAGGACCTGCTCTCCGTTGATCCATTACAGGAAAATAATACAAGAACCAATAATCCAACGATTGCTGTTTTGAAGAATAACTGCATTTTGTGTCTCCTACATCCGCTAGTAAAGTATCTCTGAGTTATTCCACTTCGAAGTTGCCATTACCTCCTGCACACTATTCATCCGTTCAGACAACCATCATATTAATGAAACAATATTTCATACATGTCGTCAAAAGCCTATTGACAACACACTTCGCGCTCATATATCATGAAACAATGTTTTATACGACCAGTGAGGATCACATGGTACAGGACAATAAGTTGGTTCTAAAAAGTATAATATCCAATTATTCAGATATGAACACAGCAGAGAAAAGAGTTGCAGATACAATCCGCAGTGCTCCTGAGTTAATCAGAGACACTACAGTCTTTGAACTCAGTGAACGCGCAGGAGTCAGCGGGGCTACTATTGTCAGGTTTTGCCGGAGCATTGGATACAAGGGTTATACTGATTTCAAGCTGGCGCTGGCAGCTGAGCTTGGAACACCCTCCAGCGCTCTTCCATATGAACATGCCGATGTTGACAAAGAAGACTCACTGGAATCCATCGCCGAAAAAGTTATGGCAATCAACTCCGATATACTCACCCAAACCCTGCGCCAATTGGAATTACCTGCCCTGGAAGAAGCTGTAAGCCTGATTACTTCGGCTGCAAACGTATTGGTCCTGGGCGTAGGAACCTCCCTACCAGTTGTTATGGACCTTGCATATCGTCTCAGAAGATCCGGTGTAAGAACAAGCATGGCTTCAGACGGACACCTGCAGGCAGTCGAAGCAGCGTTAATTGGCCCGGAAGATGTCGCATTCGCTGTCTCATATTCCGGAGAAGCCCGGGATGTTATCGATGCTGTAGAACTGGCAAAAGAAGCAGGCGCTAAAGTCATATGTCTCACCGGTTCGCACGGTTCAACTCTTGCCAGGATTTGTGATATATCTCTTGTAACGCCGCCTACTAAACCCAGCATAATACTCGATGACGAATCCGTTTCAGCAAGACTAGCCCAGCACGCCCTGCTCGATATAATCTGCGTTGCAGTAGCTCTCAGGAACCAGGATAGTGCAATCATAATGAAGAACAAAGTGTCTACAGCAGTCATGAAAATGCGCAGCAGCAATAAACGCAGCAAGTAGCAATAATAGACTAGAGGAACCGATGAAATGAACACAAACCGCAGCGCAGCCGAAATTGTCTTTTCAGCTATGGACTCCATATCCACTGAAATGATTGAAGATTACAGAAAGAAATTGATGGTTGGCGGAGGTACGCGCGGTGGTCCTGTATTGAGCCACGGTAAGGGTGTGAGAGTCTGGGATGTGGATGGCAATAGCTACATCGACTGCACCTCCCAGAGCTGGGCGCTTTACCTGGGTTATTGCAATGAAGAAGTGTGGGATGCGATCAACACCCAGGCACATCGGATGACCCATGTTCACCAGGGTTTCGACACACTTCCCAGGCTGCATCTCGCAAAAATACTGACTGACATTATGCCTGACGGTATGAACAGGGTATCATTCTGTCCCAGCAGTGGACTGGCACTGGAAGCAGGGATGAAACTGGCAATGAAGAACCGTCCAGGCTCCAGCCATTTTATGTCCCTGTGGGACGGGTATCACGGCACCACCTTAGGTACAATGGGAGCTTCTTGGATCTCGACTGCTTCAAATGGTTCATATGTAGGTGGAAGCAGATTTCTGCCCCTGACACAGAACTTCATCAGAGTTCCCAATCCATATTGCTACCGCTGTCACTTTGGACTGAAACAGGGCGAATGCGGTCTTATGTGTGCAAAGATGCTGGAACTCACCATTCAGAAGGGTGTCAATGGCCCTCCGGCCGGGTTTATTATGGAACCGATACAAGCCAGTGCTGGTCAGATCCCCTGCCCCAAAGACTACGTAAAAGAAGTCCGTCGGATATGTGATCAATATAATGTGCCGCTGATATTCGATGAAATTCAGACCTACATGCGCATTGGTTCCATAACTGCTGCAGAGCATTATGGGGTTACTCCGGATGTTATGGCGTTCGGAAAGGCAATCGGCGGCGGATTACCATTAGGGGCTACGGTGCTGAAAGACGGTTTCGAGGGGTTCTCCCCTGATTCCGAAGAACTTCACACTTTCGCAAATTCATCCCTTGCACAAGTAGGTGCCCTGGCACAGATAGAGATCATCCGGAGGGACAACATCCTGGATAACGTCAACAAAATCGGTGCTCGGATCAAAGACGGACTTCTCAAGCTCCAGAAATCATATCCGGAGATAGGTGACATACGGCAGGTTGGGCTGCACATAGGCGTAGAGTTCGTAAAAGACCCGGATACCAAAGAACCGCTCAATGAACAGACTGCAGCTATCCGGAATGATGCAATGCCTCGCGGAGTGCTGTTTGGACTGGCAGGTGTCCGTAAAAACCTGCTTAAAATCAAGCCCCCTCTAATAATCAACGAGAGTGAAGCAGATGAAGTTTTGGTTGTGCTTGAAAAGTCTCTCAATGCCGTGTTGAGGAGCTAGATATGCTTAGTATTGATCTTACCGGAAAAACAGCCCTGGTCACTGGCGCTGCAAGGGGAATTGGACGGAGTTCCTGCGAAATCTTGTCTATAGCCGGAGCAAACGTTGGAGTACTGGGGCCTCGAAACACTCAGGCCGTCGCGGGCAACATAATCTCGGCTGGAGGAAATGCACTCTCTCTTGAAACAGACGTAACAGACACTCAACAGCTGCACAGTGCCGCTGAAAGCCTGGCTGAGAGATTCGGGGGCATTGACATACTGGTCACCAGCGCTGGAACTACAAGCCTGGCAGGAATAGACGATCTGGATTATGCCGAATGGAACCGAATACTCGATATCAACCTCACAGGCACATTCAATAGTGTCAAAGCTGTCCTGCCCTGGCTGCGTAAATCGAAATGCGCTTCAATCGTGCTCATCGGTTCCGCTGCAGTTGTCGCAGGCTCGGGCGGCGGTGTTCATTATGCATCTTCAAAAGCCGGGCTGGAAGGTCTTATGCGTGGCCTTGCGCGGGAGTTGGGGCCTGATGGAATAAGGGTAAATATGATCCATCCATCGCTGATTGAGACCGATCTACTCTGCTCAAGACATCCCGATCCCCTGAAAAGGGAAGCTCTTGCCAAAGAAACACCGCTGAGGCACCTCGGCGCTCCGGAGGATGTTGCCAATCTGGTGGCTTATCTGTCATCCGATCTAGCCGGGTATATCACAGCCCAGTCAATCTTTGTGGATGGTGGGAGAACGTTTTGCAAATAGTTGGAGGTTACACATATGCCGCTTCTCTTGGGGATTGACTTAGGGTCGTCTGCGCTCAAATGCACACTGATCGACGAAGCCAGCGGGTTTATCTTGACCGAAGGTCTCACATATACCGAAAGCTGGATCGGGGACCAACCCGACCATCTGGAACGGAATATGGACACCTACTGGGAGGCGTTAAAGACTCTCCTTGCAACCCTGTCCAGCGAGAATGGTGTTGACCTCAAGCGTATCGATGCAATCTCTTTTTCGGTCCAGGGGGAAACTTTTGCTCCTTTAGATGAAAACTTCAATCCTGTCCGCAAGACAATACAGGCACACGATGTCCGTGCAACTGAGGAAACAGAGATACTGCGGGAGCAAATTGGGGATCAGCTGATGTATCAGGTTACTGGCCAGCCTTCATTTGATGCCTACTGGCCTGCGGTAAAGATGCTCTGGATAAAACGTCATCAACCAGAGGTGTATGCAAAAGCAAGATACTTTGCAATGACCGAAGACTACCTGGCCTATAAACTAACCGGAAGATTCGTCACTGATATAACAATTGCCGGAGACTCATACTACTACGACATCCGGATAAAAGACTGGTTTGACCCTATGCTGGCATACCTGGGGATAAACCGCGACATGCTCCCGGAAGTTCTGGAAACAGGCGCTGTAATAGGCAATGTCAGCAATCAAGCCGCTCAACAGACCGGACTTTCAGAACACGCAGTTGTTGTAGCCGGTGCAATGGACCAGATGGCAGGTGCTGTCGGAGCCGGAAACTCCGTGCCGGGCATTGTTACTGAGTCCACAGGCACTGCATTAGCCCTTGGAGCAACAGGATCAGGCAATCTGGATAAATATCTAAAAACCGGGTTACCTGTCTACTATCATGCTGCAGTAGGTAACTGGTTCCTGATGCCATGGTCGGCCAATGGGGGACTCGTGCTGGAGTGGTTCACCAACCAGTTCGGAGCTGAGGAGTCTATTAAAGCGGCTGAAAAGAACTGCAGTGTCTTTGAACTGATGACTGCTCAGGCAGCTGAGATTATCCCGGGCAGCGAAGGACTCCTTCTTCTGCCTCATCTGGTAGGGGCAGCTTTCCCGGAAATGGATTCCAGCGCCAGAGGAGTCTTCTTCGGAATCAACGCAGGACATACTAAAGCACATTTCATAAGGGCAGTAATGGAGTCCATCGCTTATCAGATTCGTGCAAACATAGAAAAAATGAGAGATGCTGGAATCGCCGCTGACTGTTTGAGAAGCGCAGGCGGCGGATCGAAGAGTCCGCTATGGAACCAGATCAAAGCCGACGTCTGCGCGATCCCGGTAACCACAATGGACATACCGGACACCGCATCCCTGGGAGCAGCTCTGATAGCCGGAGTAGGAATTGGTGCATATCCGTCGTTCGAAAGCACATGCACTTCACGGTTCATCAAATTCAAAGACACATACAATCCCGATCCGGCCAACCGTGCTATCTACGAAACCGGATTCAGAAAATACCAGGAAATCTACCAAGCCCTAAAAGGCCATTTCTAATAGATACTTCTCAATTTTAGTTAAGTTTTTCATGTATAGACATGTAGAAATCGCACTCATATGTATATAGCAAGACAAAACGCACTAACTCGAATATGTCCGGGCAAAAATCGCACTCCGTTCGTGCTGAGCTTGTCGAAGTATGAACGGACTGCCCTGAAGATGTAATCACACCCTTATTGCATATCGATAATTTAACTACGGGAGACAAATAATGACAACACAATATAACAAACCAACACTGGCATTCGTACAGACAACTATGAGCGGGTTTGATGCTGTTCTGGATGTTGAAGAAGTCCGGGACATGTCCCTGTATGCCCCACTGGTCAAGGGAATCACAGATAAACTTAGTAAATATGCCAACGTGCAGGACTATGGGATCGTAGGGGATGAACTTCAGGCTGTCGAAGCCCGGGAGAAGATCAGGATATCCGGCGCTGACATTATGCTTGTCTGGCCAATCAACTACACACTTGATACCGTTATGCTCGCACTCGCCAGTAGCCAGTCAGCCCCGCTTGTTATACTCAACACTGCCCCCAGGACAACAATCGCCAGTGACTGCGATTTCGGACAGACAATGGAAAACAACGCCGTTGCCTGCATCCCTACTATGACCAATGTCCTGATCAAAAGTGGTCTGGACTACGAACTGGTCAGCGGTGGGATAGATGATGAGAACTTATATTGTAAACTGGGCAACTTAATCAAGGCATCTGCAGTGTGCAAGTTCCTCAGGACAGCCAGGATCGGTGTCCTCGGGAGAAGCTACCCCGGCATTTCAGCGATCTCTGCAGATGAATCTCTCATACCCGGCAAGTTCGGAACCACCCTTGTCCCGATGAAAATCAACGCCATTGCAGCGGCTTTTGGAGAAGTATCGAAAGAAGCCACGCAGGTAGAGACTCAGTTAGTAAAGAGCCGCTGCACACCTGATGGTATCTCGGAAGATGAGATATGCGCCTCTGCCCAGCTCTCGGTTGCCATCCAGAAGATAGTAGAAAAGGACAGTCTCAGTGCAATCGCCGGACTCTGCCAGCTTCTGGTTGCCGACGATCGCATAGGAACAGTCCCCTGCCACGCCAACACAATCCTGACTGAACAGGGCATTCCGGTAACGTGTGAATGTGATATCCACACTGCTCTGGCTGCCCTGATGCTTCAGAACATAGCCAATGACGTGACATTCCTGGAGTTCTACACTCAGGACTATGAAAACGGTTATGCAATGCTCTCCCACTGCGGTCAGGGTAATCTGCTGGATGCTGCAAAGGGTTCAAAAGTAAGTGCCAAAGCCCACCCTTGCTACCCGGGTGTCAGGGGATGTGGAGTTTCCTATGAATATCTGATGAAGCCAGGCGATGTTACATATGCCTGCTTGACCTATGTCGATGGCAAATGGATAATGGTCGCCGGTCTCGGAGAATCCATCGAACAGACGCTTCGCCCCACCGCAACAGTGCAGATGTACTTCCGCTTCAAAGACGCCGATTTCTTCGAAGCCTACGACAAATTCTGCCGCCTGGGAGGCTTCCACCACTTCGCCGTAAGCTACGGAGACCACCTGCCAGTACTGGAAAAAGCGTGCAGATACATGGGAGTGGAATTCAGAAAAGTCTGACTATTGTCATCCTGAACGCAGTGAAGGATCTGCTTTATATGCCCTGAGCGTAGTCGAAGGGATACATATTCTCAGAGCTAATTCCCTTCGACTCCGCTCAGGAAACGGTTTCTATTCGAAATAAGTGGCACTTTCAATCTTGGAGCTCAGGAAGTCAAACTTATTACCGTGCTGAGAATGACACGTAATTGAATCAATATAGATAAATGATCTTGGAGATCAACTCTTGAAGCCACTAAACATATTTACAACCTTAATGACAGAGGATGAACTGCATTCCCTGCTGCGATGTGCAATGGAGCTGCTCGAAAACCCCGGAATGAGAATCGAGTCTGAAAAGCTCAGAGAAGCACTCTCACTTGCAGGAGCCTGTGTTGATGAATCTACTCAAATCGTCAAGTATCCAGCCACGCTGATCGAAGAAACCATTAGCCGTGCAGTAGCTGAAGAATCCGCAAGAAGAGAACAAAGTTCAGGAGATACAGCTACAGCAGAGGGAACTATTACCTTCAGCTGGCATACTCCATTTATGAAGACAGCTCCGGATTTTCAGGTAAGTCTTGGCGGTGGATGTCCGCTGTTCTATGATTACAAAACCGATTCAGTCCGTTATTCGACAGAAGATGATTTGATAAGGATGCTGCATCTGGCCGAAGGAATCCCGCAGATCATCTCGGCTGGAAACGCCGTGCACTGTGTCATCGACAAGAATGGCAACAATACTCTGCCTCAGCTTATGCCTATTCTGGGTGCAGCAACAATTGCCAAACACTCGTCAAAACCAGGGGCCTCCGCCCTAATCAGCCCCTGGCAACTCGACTACCTGGTAGCAATGGGGGAAGTAGTCAGAGATGGGTACGATAGATATAAAAGCCATCCAGTCTTTATAAACATCAACGATACAATACCTCCGCTGCGGCTATCGAAACCGGAGGGTGAGGTTATCGAGGCACTCGCAGCCAAAGGTCTCCCCGTCTACATACTACCGATGCCTCTGCTGGGAGTGACTGCGCCGATCACAGTCTTTGCCAGTGCAGCTACCGGTATAGCCGAGATACTTGGAGTATGGACCGGTGTAAAGGCTATCAATCTGGACTGCCCTCTGGAATGCAGTGTGGTTTCCGGTGCAATAGAACCCAGGACCGGCAATCCCTGTTTCTCAGCCCCCGAAGCTATTGCAGTCGATCTCGCAGTAGCTCAGGTATTTCGATCCCTTGGCTTGAGATGCGGTACCGGAGTCGGATTTATCGATGCTTGTGTCCCTGGGACAGCCGCTGCATACGAGCGAACTTTTAAATCAACTATTGCTGCAATGTGCGGGGAAAGCAATTACCCGGCTGGTATTCTGGCAGCAGGCAACATTTTCTCCATGGAGCAGCTTTATATCGATCTCGATATCGGTGCAGGACAAAACCATTTCATGGGACTGTTTGATGGAAATGATCTGAATAATGCAGTTGACCTTGTGAGAGAGCGAGGGATAGGTGGGTTCTTTATGGATACGGATCACACGGTGTCCAATTTCAGAGAGAAAGTCTGGGTTCCGCAGATTTTCTCCAGATCGAAAAGCAAGGACCCATCGGAAGTGCCGGACATGGTTGGAACTGCGCACGAACGAGCACTGCAGGTTATTGAGCAAACCACCCCGTACATATTGCCGGAAGATAAATCCCGCGAGATCGACAGGATAGTCGCCAGTGCCAAAAGCAGGATGGAGAGTCTCTAGTTGCATCAAATTCATAGGCTCATAGATAAATATCATGAAATAACTGCTTCACCCCGGAATATGGCTGCAAAAAACATGTGGAGTCAGCACCGGTCAATTGTTCTGGATAAGTGGCGCGGGTGTCCAAAACCGTATAGGGAACTAGGAACTCCGCCAGTTGTCGTATGGCTCGGGACAGATATCATGCAGGAAATGACCGGCATGGACGTCGGACGGTATTATAGTGAGCCTGCATACTTCCTGGAATGTTGGCTAAAATCCAAAATATTTCACTTCGAGACTTTTAATGATGATGGATACTACGACACTCAAATCCCAATCTGGCTGGGTGAAGGATTTGAGGCAACGCTATTCGGAATGCCTATGTGTTACAGCAAAACCAGAGATCCATGGGTAGACAGGTCCCAACCTCCAATACTTGAAGACCAGCCAGTGAATGATCTTCCCTATCCCACATTCGCATCCGGTGGGCTCATGCCATTAGCTATACAGTTTTACGAAGAACTCAAAACGATGCTGAATGGAACGGGTCTGGAACCGGTATTTCAAAACTGGGGCAATGGCCCAATGATGACATGCAACTACCTGTTCGGGTTTGAAAACACAGCAATGTCTTTCTATACAAACCCGGATTTCATTGCTGCCTTACTGATGTATATTGCACAAGCACGAATCGCGTGGACAAAAGAAAGAGCAAACTATCTCGTTGAACCCATAAGCAAAGGTGAGATACTTGATGATGATGTCTGCGTGCCGAATGTCTCGCCTGACATCTACAACCAGTTCATATTTCCCGCCGAAAAACGACTTTCAGACTTCCACAATGGAATCTCCTACTGGCACTGCTGCGGACCAGCAGAACCCTATATGTCCAAAGTAATCGATCTAAAAAACGTAGACTTGGTAAGCTCCGGTCCATTCAGCGACCACAAACAGATCGCTAAATCAATAGGAAACCAGGCAGCCATAGAACACCACGTAAAACCCCAGGACGAAGGAGTAGCCGCCACCGACAAATCTCTCTACCAGCTCTTTTCAGATATCAAACAGATGTACAACGATTCCGAAGTAACCGCCTACACCCTCCGTCTGACAGCCTACCGGAATCCTTCACAGTCCTTCAAAGACGATATCGAGCGGGTAAAGCGCTGGGTAGAGATCGCGAAGGAAACCAGAGCATAACAGAATTTATTTCCTTCTTTTCCGTGTATTCAGTGTATTCCGTGGTTAAAATCCCTAAAAATAGGCTGGTAACATCTCAGCCTCTCATTTGACAAACACCCCCTACTCAGGCAATACTTGTCGGATGTATATGAGCAATTGTATTCCTGGGAGACCGATCATGCAGACTGCACATAAATCAACTTTCACTATAGTTCTAGCTATGATTTCTACTGTTCTGCTGGCTGTTTCGGCGATACCAGGTCAGACGAAAAATATGGATAAGGGGTATTCACCTGATATGAACGTTTCTCTTGATGGCAAATGGTTGATTGTAACCGATCCCGGCAATGTTGGACAAGACCAGAAGTGGTGGACCAAACCCGCTGCTGATGCGAAGGAGACCAAAGTGCCCTGGATCATTCAGGACGCTTATCCCGGCTACCATGGGGTTGCATGGTACTGGAAAGAATTCACTGCATCCAAAAACCCCTATCCGGGTGGACGCAGTCTGCTCCGGTTTGGGGCAGTCGACCATAAGGCTGATGTCTGGGTCAATGACATCCACGTAGGCACCCACGAGAACGCTGAGATACCATTCACATTTGATGTAACCGATGCAATCAAGCCTAATGCAGTCAACCGTATCGCAGTGCGGGTGCTGAACCCATCATTCGAGAGAATCGACGGCCTCGTAATGGCTGATGTTCCTCACCGCCACAAAAACATCCCATACAATCCCGGTGCTGCAGCAAACCATGGCGGGATCACAGATTCGGTCAATTTCGTGCAGGTCCCAGCTGTCCGGGTGGAGGATGTATTCTGCCGTCCGGACTGGAAAACAGGTGTTATCCGCGTTCAGACCACAGTCATAAATGCCGGTAAACGCAAGTCCAAAGGGAGTATTTCTTTCGAAGTTGCTCCGGCATCCAGCGGTCAGACCATCACAACCGCCAGCATAGACCGGGACTTTCCGGTAGGCACTTCGGTATTTGAAACCAAGCTCAAGATCAATGACTTCAGGCTCTGGTCGCTGAATGACCCTTATCTATATAGAGTAACAACCAGGTCAGGCGCTTCGGAACTCTCTACACGCTGCGGGTTCAGGGATTTCAGGCTGGTGGACGGTTATTTCAAGCTTAACGGCAAGCGCGTATTCCTGAAGGGTTCACACAGCTGCAACCATTTCCCGGTTGGCCTGCAGGTCCCCGGTGATCCGGATTTTGCCCGTAGGGACTTGATCTATGCTAAAATGGCCGGTTTCAACTGCATCAGGTTCATTGCCGGAATGCCCACAACATACCAGCTTGACCTGTGTGATGAACTCGGGTTGATGGTCTATGATGAGAACTACGCTAGCTGGTGCCTGGGTGATTCCCCCAGAATGGCTGAGATGTATGACCGGTCATTTACAGGGATGATCACCCGCGACAGGAATCACCCGAGCGTTGTAATCTGGGGTATGCTGAACGAAACCCAGGACGGCCCTGTGTTCAGACACGCTGTAGCCTCAATCCCACTCGTCCGCAGTCTGGATGATACCCGGATGATGCTGCTGGACAGTGGAAGGTTTGACCTTCAAATCAACATCGGATCTATATGCAACCCCGGTTCAAAGAAGTGGGAATGTATACTAGGTAACCAGTCTCCGGACGCAAAACCCGCAAGCTGGTCACCTGTCTGCGGTTATATCGAAGGAGCCGGGGATATCCACTGCTACCCGGGAGTCCCACAGCCCTACGATATCATCCACCTGCTGCGGACCATGGGTCAGGGTGAGAAGAACCATGTAGTTGTGACCGAATACGGTATAGGGAGCGCGGTCAACTGGGCAAAGGTCTACCGGCAGTATGAACAGCTTGGTAAGACTGAAGTTGAAGATGCCCGGTTCTACAAGAGTATCCGGGACAGGTTCATGGAGGACTGGAACAACTACAAGATGGCGGATACATGGGCAACACCCGATGAATACCTTGACCAATGTATCGCAAAAATGGCCGGGCAGCGGCGTGAAAGTTTAAATGCCATAAGGTCCAATCCCGACATGATCGGGCACAGCATGACCGGCACCATGGACCAGGGAATGACCGGTGAAGGGCTCTGGACAATATTCCGGGACCTCAAACCTGGCACAATGGATGCCCTGCATGAGAGCTGGGCGCCGCTCAAATGGTGCCTGTTCGCTCAGCCGGAAAACGTCTACAGCGGTTCAAAAGTAAAGCTTGAAGCAGTGCTGGTAAATGAAGATGTCCTGCTGCCGGGCAGCTATCCCGTCAGAATCCAGGTTGTAGGACCGGATGGAGTCAGAGTCCTGGACAAAACAGTCAACATAACAATCTCCGGATCCGAAATGCCATTCGCTATTCCTGTGTTTTCCGAGGAAATCCCGATAACCGGCCCCACGGGCAAGTATAGATTCCTTGTCCAATTCGAAAGTGGAGCTTCAGCAACTTGTGAAGAAGCAAATCTGTATGTCACCAATCCAATAGACATGCCCGCAGTAGATACAGAAATAGTCCTCTGGGGAGATGACTCCGAACTGGCAAAATGGCTTTCCGATAATGGCATTAAAACCAAACCATTCACCCCTGGAGCAGCTAAACAAAGGGAGCTCATCCTTGTAGGATCAAAACCGGCAACAAGCGGAGCAGAAGGCTGGCAGGAAATCATCGCCCGAGTAACCCAGGGATCAGCAGTAGTCTTCCTCTGCCCCGAAATCTTCGCTGAGGGTGATCAACCGACACACTGGCTTCCATTGGTATACAAGGGAGGTTTCTCATCCGGAAGTGATCTTTATATAAGGGACGAATGGACAAAGAAGCACCCGATCTTCAATGGTCTCCCAACCGGTCTGATGGACTATACCTACTACCGGGAGATCATCCCCAACCCGGCATTCACCGCACAGGTACCCACCGAGATAGCAGCAGGAGCAATCCGTGCATCCATCCACCCCAGCGGCTATGCATCCGGTTTCTTTACAGGAGTCTACCGAACAGGCACCGGAATGTATATCCTGAACTCCCTGAAAATCCGAGAAAACCTCGGTAAAAACCCGGTAGCAGAAAGACTGCTGAGAAACATGCTGAACTACGCCTCCAAAGACCTGAACAAACCGCTCTCCGAATTGCCTGGAGACTGGGAAGGACAGCTGAAGGCTATTGGGTATAAGTAAATAGTGTTTTTGAACCGCCAATCACGACAACCCACGCGAAAAATGTATTCCAGGGGTTGTTGAAAATGCCGGTGATCTCAATACACAAAGCTGCTGGTAATGTATTAGTATATGATTGTAATGTATTAGTAAATAATTGCAGTAAAAGGGCATATATTCCCCTTCTGTAGGGGGCGTGAACGAGGGGGACGTGACATGTGCATTACTCATGCGATATATGTAAGGTCATTAATAGTGCATAATCCACATCCTCCTACCCATTCAAAGGGAATTGGTAGGTGCGTGTTTACCGACTTTTTAACAGCCCCTGAATTACATTTTTCGCGTGGTTTTGCGTAATTGGCGGTTTGGACTAAGGGGAATACAAGTGAGATGAGTTGTGATAAAAGTGACTTGCTTAAGAACTTCCAGGACGCATAAGCGTCCTGGAAATAGAATGAAGAGACTATTTGTTCGTCTTCTGCCAGTACCACAATTCGGGATTTCTTAGCGCCGATCTTGTATACCACTTGACATGGCCATCAAGAAATGCAACATTACAACCACCATTATGCCAAACTGGCAAGCCAGAAGTAGCATCGCCATCCTGTCCTACAGTGTTTCTCCAGGGATTACAACTGGAAGAACCGGTTTGTGCGGGTCCACACGACCATATGTGTGCACATGGCGAATCAGCTTCACAAAATGAGATTGTGCCTGAAGGATCAGTAATCTTTGCCAATGTTAAGCCATATAAAGTGGAATCAGGACAATAAATACTCCACTGATCAGGTGTTCCAAGTGGTGGATAATCCGGTCCTTGACAAGCGCCTGTTGCTACTTTGGGACCACTGGGACAGAACCATACTTGACTGCTTTTAATATAGGGATCAAGACATTGTCTGTGCAACCATTGAGTAGGATCCGCTGCAGTATAACCCCTACCTATCATTTCGTCATAGTCCTGTGAATACATGACCATAGCGTTCCCAATCTGCTTTAGATTAGAAGAGCAAAGAGATTGTCTTGCTTTCTCCCTGGCTTTAGCAAAAACAGGGAACAAGATTGCTGCTAGTATAGCTATGATAGCTATAACCACTAGCAATTCAATTAATGTGAAACCTTTTCTTTGTTTAAACATACTTCCTCACTTTTTAGCAACCAGTTGCCAGAATATGGAAATTGAGAATTTTGGACCACTATTCTATATATTAGGTAATATGGCAAGATGGAATAATATATGCATTTTATTTTAGAGAATTATTGGCGTAATGGTGAAGTATGTGGGTAAATAGTATTACTCATTTTAACATTTCCTTAAGTCCATACAAATATTATGAGCATAAACTGGGATTTTGTCAACTTTGAATGTAACTGTTCAGTGCTGTAGAACATCGTCATCCAGCATATCAAAGCCTGTGCTTATAGTTCTAGACCATTTGCTAAGTATCGCATCGGCACCATCTGATACTAACATAGATATCTCCCATTAAGCAAGCATAGTATTCCCCTTATCAACACTTCCAAAACTGAATGACAATAGACCAGCATATACAATATGGTATTCGCAACCTCTTTCCAGGAACCTATAGGCTAGTTCTCTGTCAATCTCTGCTTCTGCATCCTCATCAGATATCCCGTATTTGACCATGTTGGCTTTCCATTTGGCTCTTTGTTCATCAGTTGGCTCCGAAACCCCATATCCCTCATCGCATATAGCCTTAAGCAGGGTCTCTTTGTATTCGCTATCGATTGGTGGGAATGAGAGTCTTATGCTGTCGCTCATCCTGGCCTGCACGTTTCTGAGGCCTGCTTTGTGCATCAGAACCGGCGTCTTGATACCTATGTTGTGATCTACTCCTGTTTGTCTTCTGATCTCCTTATTCATTATCTGAAACAAATGTAACGGTTTCGTTTCCTGGGTGTTAAGTTCTTCTACATGAAACAGAGCTGAGTGTGCATTTCTATTAGCGTCACAGGTTATCACCATTCCATTGTCTCGTGTGACTCTTATCATCTCACGTATAGCACCCATCGGGTCCGGAATATGCATCAAGACAGCCTGGCTTATAGCTACATCGAAAGAATCCTCGGCAAATGGGACATTATGCGCATCACCCTCATAGAACTCAGCTCCAAACGGAGAACCTGCAAATAACCGTCTACCCTCAGCGATAAGCGCAGACGATGGATCAATTCCGGTGTAAGTGCTGCCATCTGGCAATAAAGGCATCAACATCTGTCCAAACCGTCCTGAGCCACAGCCAAAATCCACAACCTTGCACGGCTCATTGAGCTTCCATACCCGTGAAACAAGGAACTCCAGATAATCAGCATTATGGAGCAGTATGTGGCTGCCTTCCAAATAACCAGCATCCCCATCCCACTTACCATCCGGATAGCGCTTTTCCAGTTCTGAGTCTGACATTATTTTCCTCGAATTATTTTATCCGCGAAACACCCCAAAACACGCGAAAAGATTAGAATCCCTTTTCGTGTGCTTCGCGGTTCCATAAAAAGGCGCTATTCCGCGTTCCAGGCTCCGACAACCAAACCCTCCGTCGTATTAACTGACACGGTTTCACTCTCTCCCGGATCCAGCCAGATGTAATTGTCATCAGCTGTAAACGTATCCAAATGACCCGGACGTAGAACGTTTGCAGCAACTGCAGGAAGTTTGCCCTGATTGCTCAGTATAGCTTTCCCGTTTTCTATTCCGAGCGTTACTTTTGTTTTGGGCAGCTTGAACAGAGATCCTATGGCTGCTTCATAATTTGTAAAATAGAACGTCCTGTCTTTAAGTTTTCTATTGAGGAATATTTCTGCAACAGTGAAAAGAGGACAGGTTTCGGTCTGGGTTTTGGTCAGAGTAAAATCGCCAAGATTCCGGACGGATTTGATTGATCCCTTGCCTTTATAGGAGTTCTTCTTGATCAGATTCAGACTGCCATCATAAGCTCTTACAACCACTTCCCAATTCTTACCTGAGAGCTCATTGTTGTCATCCAGCAGAAAAACAGGGAGGGAGAGCGCTTTTTTATTGTTATTGACGCTGTCGAATATCACACAGGCATGCAGAGGAGTAAATGCATCCTGGCAGAAGTAGTGGCTCAATTTCGGAGCACCATACCAGTCAACGCAAGACCATGAGGCTGCGGGATAATTGTCGTTCATTTTGTAATAGAGAGCTCCCGTACACTCAGGCCATCGAGTTCTGGCTCTTTCCAGTGGATGCCTGAGTCCTACTGCCTGACTTAACTGTGAGCCCGTAATATACTCTTCCAGGTTCCTGCCTTCGGTAAAACCGCCTGACAACCTGGTCAACCTTTCCCAGTCCTGAGCCAGTCCGAACACAGGGGTATGATGGACCAGGGTGCCATCGCTCTTTGCCGGCCAGATATTCCTCTCATTGTCCGGCAGATATCTGAGGACAGATTCATAGTCCGGCATACAAGCCAACCCGAATTCCCCATAAAAAGGAGCAATCATATTCATATTAAAATCAATGGGTTGTCCACCCCAGTAGCAGCTGTAATCGTGCACACTCCCGCCCCATGGTTCTCCCCGGTGGAAAGGTCGGGTGCCATCCAGCTCTATCGAATACCGCCCCATCATATCTATCGCCTTGCCAAATGGTTTCGAGGACTCATTTCCCCCACCCCACATGACCAGGGATGGATTATTGCGGAGTCTCAGAGTATTTAGTCTGACAGTCTCCTCCAGAACATCATAGGGCTGGACATCGTGGCTGTTCCAGGCCGTCGGCCACTCCTGCATAACCATAATCCCGTAGCGATTACACAGGTCATAGAACTGATAAGTTTCCGGCATCCCGGAGCCCCAGCCTCGGAACATCTGAACATGCTGAAGCTTCGCCAGACTTATAAATCTTTCATATCGTGTTCTGTTGAAGTCCATTGAAGAGTCCAAAGTGCACCAGCCATTGCCGTGCACGAACATCGGCTTCTTGTTGATAACAAACGTCCAGTTGTAAAGATTGTCTCTCGGACCTTTCGGGAATGGTCTCATTTCAATAGTTCGTATACCGAAAGTCAGCTGTTTGCTGTCCGCAGTTCCGCCATTATCAGGTATAAAGGACAGCTTCATCCTGTAAAGGTTCTGCTCCCCCATTCCATTAGGCCACCAGAGCCTGGCATCCGGCACTCTAAATCGCAGGTGGACATTTGTTCTTGATCCGGATGACTTGACAGGATATACAAAACTAAATGCCTTACCTTTGAAATTGTCAGGTTCAATACTGCCAATCAGCTTCCCGGAATAACCGGAGTCAGGACTTGATAATACAGTCTGCAGATCCACAATCCCTCTGAGAGCATCTTTTACCGCTACAAACGGATTCTCAAGCTCAACCTTTGGAGCGAAGTTAATCGTTACCCGACCCCAAATACCTGCCGGCGGAATACTCGAATAATGCCAGCCCCAGACATTGTTAAATACAACCGTCTGCATCCAACCACTGTTATTCCAGTCACTGGGATTACCTAGGGCAGGATGGATTTTTACAACGATGGTGTTGTCTCTCTTGATCTTTCCGGTAATATCAAAAGATGGACCACCGAACATGCCATCGTGGTCACCCAACTTTTCGCCATTCAACCAAACTGTGCACCTTATAGCAACACCATCGAACACTAACCTTGCTTTGGCGCTTTCAGATATAGATGAGAATCCACACTTATACCACCAAGTCTTGAAACTCACATCGTGGGCAATCTGGTCATTGCGTCCGAATTTAGGGTCAGGTATCTTTCGAGCCTGCACTAATTCAGAATGAACACTATCCGGAACTTCCGCATAGATAGCGTCTTTCCAGTCACCATTTAATCTTTCAACCTCAGTTCCACCCTCCGTCAGTTGCCAATTCTCAGCCAGCATGTATATTTTTGGCCCAATGGGATGCTTCAGAGTTCCGGGTGCAAGAATAATATTGACAGCCTTCGATGCCATCGGAGCAGGCCCGGCTTTGAAACTCTTCCTGTCTATTTCATCCAACGAAATCCCGCTGCTGCCGATCATCTTTGCTGAATTTTTCAACGAGGATACATCAGCAAACTCACCGCGCTTTACTTTTGAATCAAAGCTCCACAATCCAATGGTGTTCTGGTCAGCAGCTAGAGATCTATTGGGGACTGAATTTATGCTGCGAATAGTATTGGAAATCCTGACATCATCTATGAGACCATCGCAGTCCAGTTTCTCTACTGCAACAGCAGTGCCAAACGCAAGAGGTCCGGAAACAACAGGCATCGCAGTCTGAGCTGTGACAGCGCTGTCTGCTACAATTTCAGCGTCTACATAAAGCTTGACCCTGGTACCATTAAATGTCATTGCCAGGTAGTGCCATTGACCATCAGTAATGACTCTGTTGGATACAACCTCACCTGGTGAGTATCCAGGCAGATACGCGCTGAATTTGCCGGATTCTATGTATGTGTATATCTCCCAATGGTTTCTTGAGGTTTTTGGTTCGTTTGCAAGGATGACGTTGAAGTTATGATGAGTATAAAGCCTGGCCCAGCACTCAACAGTGAATGGAGGCTGAGAGTAAACATCCTTAGCGCCTGCCGTTGCAGACACCTCTCTGGCATCCATAGCACTACCAAACCGCCCCTTCACCAGTTCCGGATCAGTCTTTGCAACGGCAAATGACCCTACCATCACCAGAACCCCAACAAAAACAGCAAACCTAAAACTCCTGCAGCTCATATTGCCTCCGCTTTCAGTACTACTTCAACGCTGATGGAACAAAATCAAACCAAATCGACTTACCAGGGCATATGTCCGATTTCCTGGGTATCGGATTATTGTCATCCTGAGCCCCCAAGTTGGTGCTGCCAACTGATTTCGAATAGAAACCCTATAAGTTTCGACAGGCCAAATTGTGGTGCAGGCTTCCAGCCTGCCTTTAGCACGGGTTTCTTAGGAGTATCCGACCGCACTTTCACGCGGTAATTTCATGAAGAAACCGTTCCCTGAGCGGAGCCGAAGGGAACACAGTTCTAAAGATATGTGGCGATGTGCGTCACTTCGACTTCCCTCAGGGAACGCACAAACCATAACCAAGATGTCTAGGTTTCTTAGGACACTAAACTGTTACTATCTGAGATGAGCGCAATCCGTTCATGCTGAGCGAGTCGAAGCACGGATGGATTGAGCAGCGGATTCATTCAACCCTGTACAGACGTGCGTCACCTTTTGAAATCCTGGTAGTGAAGCAACTATTTTTCTTGTCGTATTCCACAACGCTCTTCCACTTACCGGTAACTACATCAAGGACCAATAATCCTTTCGGTTTCCCGGTAAAAGAGATAGTTGCCTTCTGGTCTTTTGCATAATCACGGTTTACCAGCATAAAGTAAGTGTGATTTTTAGGATCCGCAAACTCACCCAAAACCCACTGGCCCGCAGTTATAGTCTTTACCAGTTCAGACTCTTTGATATCCCGCGTCAACTCCGGTAGAGGCCTGGTGTGATACACACCGGTAGACTTTAACCTCAACAGAATATTCCCAAGCTTCAGCACCTCGCCGTTCAAACGCCTGAGCATTGTATAGTGTCTGGTCCGGCTGCCGTCCCAGTTAATAACCGCATCCCGCCAGTTCATTCCACCGTATTCAACTTCAGTAAGATAAGTAAACCAACCCAGCATTTTTGACCCATACGCCAATGAAGTAAATGCCTGCCAGCGCAGTTCTGCATCGTTAGGTGACCTTATTCCACCGTATGCCACAACACCCAGGATCACTCCCCAGTCTATATTGTTTTTGAGGGCATGTTTTCTGGCCAGCTCATAGTTTGCAAAGAAGTCTTTGCTGTAGCCATTATTGGGCCCACCGAGTGCATAGAAGTCATAGGTAAACATTTTCGGCTTGACTGTCTTTATGTAAGCATCCAGATACTCTTCGAATGCTGCATAGGATGGGAAACCATATGTCGGCAGCAGATTCATCAGGAAAGGCTTATTTGGGGCAAGTCTCTTGACTCTTTCGTGCGCTTTGGCAATACCGGGGAATGCACTCATACCGGGTTCATCACCCCCGTGTATCCAGGCAACGCTCGGATCTTTGCCATCTTTTATCAGATCGTCATCATTGGCTGCCCATCCTGCTCCCTGACGCATTGTGCCAAACTTTGCATAGCTTCCTACTGTAAAGTTATCCATGGCATATTCTGCATATGCTCTCTCGGAATTGTAGTATTTGAGGGGATAAGTGTTACTATCCGTCCATCCTCCTGGAGTGCACCAACCGAATATAGGATATCTCAACTCACCAGGTTTGAGTGCAGGCAGCGAGAATTCCTTTGCATAGTTCTGCAGCGTGCCCAGCCGAAGACTAAAATCATCAAACCTTACTCTACCCGTCTGCCATTTCTTACGTACATTAATTCGGAAAGATACGCTACCAATTGGAGAAGATATCTGATCGAAGAACTCAGTCCATTGCTCCTGGGTTTCAGGTAATATCAGATTAAATGAGCTGATATCTTTACCTTTATTGTCTAACCATGAGCCGATAACTTCGACTTTTTCGCAAGTAGAAGCATAGTAGCCTTTCAAAACATATGTGGTATCAGCTTCGATGGAAGTCTTAGGGCCGGTGAACTCAATAATAGCCGCTCCGGAGCCTTCTTTCATCTCCAGGCACGAACCCGTTCCTCCCCTGCCAGGTTTTCCTCTGCCAAATCGTTCTTTCAGGAACTTCTGATTCCATGAGTCAACAGTCCAGCCAGTAGGAGCCTGCCCATGGAACGCATCAAACTGCGAATTACTTAACAGGTTTTTACCGGAAACTCGTGTGGATGAGACAACCGGCACATCAGGATAACCTGCAAACCAGGCTGCCCCGTCCTGTGTATAGCTGAAATACAGAGACTCACCAACGCTGCAAATATCCGGAGCAGTCTGAACAGATGAACTCCGCGATATTATCTTACTCTCAGGAAATGAGCCTGCTGTATCACTTGATACCGAATACCGCACCTGGCTCCCCTGCTGCCAGGCAACTGCAATAGAATCTTTGCCTGTTACAGTAATCACAGGGACTTGAACTCCTTCTCCGGATGCAACAGTCACTTTAGAGAAAGACTTCCCCTGGTCATCTGAACGCAGGCACCAAACCTTGCCGGATTCTGCATAGACAGCAAATATCCGGCCTTTGGAGTCCACAGCAATCGTATGGTTCTCAGCCATACTTATCGGTCCCGAAGATACATCAATTACAAAGAATGACCACGCTGCCCCGTCATAAGCCAAAACCTCAGGCTTCTCATCGCGTATCCGCAGCACATAACGCCTGTTCCCATAAGCTGCAGCCGATGAACAGAACCCTTTGAGAGGATCACCCGCAGCTGGTCCATCCACCGAAGACCAGGACTTGCCATTATCAGCTGATGTGCAGACATAAGAATGCCAGTCATAATCCGCATAAAACGCCCAGAGCCCAGGGGTATCCTTTCCCACACACAGAGCCAATCCCTCATACCTTGGCAGATTCGATTTCCCAATATTGGTTTTTGCAGACCACGTATCTCCCATATTGTTTGTCTGCACATAGCTTGGAGACTGCGTGTCAGTCCTCTGAGACCATAAAACGTGCAATGTGCCGTTCTGATCAAATGCTGTTTCAGGAAGGTAATCAGAGAAATACACATTGTTGTTGTTAAGAGGAAACTCAAAAGGCTGAGTCTTCCAGCGCCGTCCACCGTTCGCCGACCTGTTAAATCGCAGATGCTCACTTCCGGAAGAAAACTGCTTGCTCTCCCAGAACAGCACGATACTCTGCCCGGAAGAATCCGCACATATAGTACTAGCCCGAACCTGCCTGTCATCCCCACTAACCATAACTGCCGAACAAGCAATCCGACCCGCCAGCAACAAGCCGGCAATTAGTACCAACATAAGAGATCTGTTAAATGCCATGTGTATATTTATCCTAACTGCTTCGAGTATTTACTTATGTCTCTGTCATCCCGAACTCTGCTCGGATGTGATTTGTAATCACATCCGGAACAGAATACCAGGCCCAAATCGTTCTCTTTCGGGTGTAATTGCAAATCACACCCGAGCAGGAATCGCAAATTTCGCGTGCTTTCGCGTGTTTCGCGGTTCACAATTTTCGCGCACTTCGCGCACTTTCGCTCTATTCGCGATTCAAAAAAATGCATTTCCGTTCACCCTGAGCATAGTCGAAGGGTGGACGGGATACCCCACGATTGACGCCTGGCTACTCTGTGCGCTATTCTGACATATTATAAATAGAATGCGAGGCAGCCATAAACACACAGATCCGCAGATTTGCCCCCATTATACCGTATGCAGCCGTATTGGTGGGATTTTTAATAATCCACAATGCCTGGTCGGCTATTTTCCTCTACCACATTGGCATGGTCACCACTATGCTGGCATTCCGAAAGCCTAAAATTGATCCTGCATCGCAAAAACGAACATCACCACTTTATTACCTAACTACACTTGTCTTTGCATCCGGAGGCGCTATATTTTATCTTGTAATGCCCTGCTTTGCTGCACCGACTGAGATAAGCGGTAAACTTGCTGCAATGGGCCTCAATTCCACCAACTGGCCATATTTTGCTGTATATTTCTGCCTGGTGAACTCAGTAATAGAGGAGTTTTTCTGGAGAGGTTACCTGACGCCCGAAACAACCAAACTACACTCAGACGACATCTTCTTCGGAGGATATCATGCGTTGGTAGTTATCTGGTTCACGCAGGCCTACTGGGCAATTCCGGTCCTGGCTGCTTGTGTATTTGGTGGATGGCTGTGGAGAACAATGCGCAGGCTGACAGGAAATCTTACTCTGCCAATCCTAACTCACATTGCAGCAGATGCATCAATAATAGCCGCAGTGCATTTCAGACTTTTTGCGAGATAGTAGAAAAGATAGGACTTATAGGACTAATAGGACTAATAGGACCTGTGTCCCATACGTCCTATAAGTCCTATTTGTCCTATGCGTCCTATCTGGTTTTTACTCAGCTTTCTTCAATCCATCCCACTGCCGCTTCGTCCCTCTGTAGAACATGTAAGTCTGGAACTGCTCTACCGGGATATCGAATGCCGTTGCTGCCGGGAGTTCTTTATCGTTGTAGACATCATACAGTGCACCTGCCTTTGGCAGTTTCAACTTTATGGTGCCTGTTTGCTTTGTATGCAAACCGACAAATGAGTTGTTTATATAGCAGATATCATCGGTGTTCGTATACTGGAACCCACCGGTCTGCTTCAATGCATATCTCACGACCGAAGGAACCAGGTTCATCGATCCACAGTATATACTGCTCCAGCTCTTATTACGCTTTACAGCAATACCGACATCCTTTGTTCCCTCATAGAGAGCAATTGCTTTCGCAGACGGATCATTCACTGTGAATGACGGAGCATATGTGTTCAGATCGGCTAATGGTTCACAGGGCTCATTATTGACCAGTGTTCCCATTCTGGTATCCGGTTTGATTCCAGTCTGATCAATAAACCACTGGCTGGGACTCATCTTCCAATTGCGCGCTTTTGTCGAAGCCGAAATATTCATACCTACCAACTGCGACATAGCTTTGCTGTTGAATAGTCCTGTGTTGTCGATAAATCCATCTGCCCACAGGAATATTGCCGTCTTGCCATCTTTCTTGACTACCTGGTCAATCATCTTCCGCTGAGCACCGTCCAGTCCAACAGTCAGGAAGAACACATACACCTTGTAGTTTTTTCGCTGGTTGAGTTTCTCCAGCAGGATCATGTCATAAGGCACCCCGGCTCTGGCCCACAGGAACCTTGGGTAATCCATCAAAGAGAATCCTCTGGTAGGTTCACTCTTTAAAGGATCCCATCCGATATATTTTGCATAATCTGCATCACACACATAAGCTATCTCAGCACCTGTCCGTCTGTCTGAATGGATCATGTGGTCAAATATGTTGACCTGCTCATTCCAAAGTGACATCAGCTCAGGGACACCATACTGGTATGACATCTGCCAGAGATAAGGCGATTGACCCAGGACCATGGAGTTCATAAATACCCTGCGCTGAAGTACTATAGTCTCAGCTGCATTACGGGTTGCCCCGTATCCCATATCCGGTCCGGTGTGAGGCCTGACATCATTTTGCAGCATTGTCATCTTATTGAAATCGGCAAGACCCTGAGGGGGCTGAATAGGAGAACCACTCCCCCAATATCCAATACCTCTTCCGGGATAAGATTCCCATTGATCAAAATAATCGAAGTAAGGACTCTCAATCAGGTTTCTGACTCTACCTCCACCAAGGTATCCTGGTCCCCATCCACCGCTGAGCATGTTACCTGCACGTGCACCTGTGATGGCACGGTTGTGAGTAGCCTCTTTGACAAACTTACAGAAATCAAGGATCACTTGATCGTAAGTCCACTGTGAAAAGTCCTGAGAATCCGCAATACGCCTGTTTTTGCCGGGAGCAAACAGAAGTGCAAATGGATCGACATTACTAGGTTTTGCCTGAGGATCCGTCAGCATCAACGGTTTAGCTGTATCGAAAGTCACTGCCTGGTCGTTCCAGGATTTCCGAAGCTCAGCATTTGTCTTATATCGGTCTTTAAGGAATTTTGCGAACCTCTTTAGCGCATTAGGAGTCGAGGTATTAACTTCATAATTGCAGTCAAGTGTAGAACCATTCATCAGCTGATATCCGATAATTGCTTCAGCGTAACTACTTGACTGGATATGGGCAATCATCTGCCTTATGGCGTCCCTGCTATCTCGTCTCCACTCCGGAGAAAGATAATCAGGTATCATTCCTTTAGGATTAATTCCGGCAGCCTCCGGGTGCAACCTCACCCACCACAGAGCGCCATCCAGATCGACATCCAGAATAATCTTAGTCTGTGGATTAGCCTTCAACATCCGTCCAACCTGACCATCCAGATAGGACCAGTCAAAGCAGTCAGGCCCCATCCACGAAGCAGGATAGAACCCAAGCAGACTTTGGCCCAGAGTCATCATCAACCTGGTGCACTTGAAGCCGCTGTCATTTATCATGACTTTCTCTTGTTCATCCGTAACATTGTGGTTGATCAAAATAGACCAACCAAGTCCGGTAATCGGTTTTCCATCTATAAGAACCGACATCGCTCCCCTGTTATTGCCGACTTTCACGTCGTGCACTGGAGGGGTCTTCAAGATAGCGTCTGCATCTATTCTATTATTTACCGGTTTTCGATAAACACCTGTACTGTATACCGTGAACTCTCCCCCACCGGGTCCGGGTGAACGGACGGTAACATAAAGTGCAGTCAGTCGTTTGCCATCGTCCTCTTTTGGAACCAAAAAATCATAGGCTCGTTTTTTTCCGTCGCATATGATTGTAGTCCCGGGAGCAGCAGGTATCCCGCCTCCACCATAATATCCAATCCCAAGCAGAGCCCATACCTGCCCTGCAGAGTTAGGATCGTTGCCTCCGGAATACTCAACACGAACAACATCGCCCCCGCGGAGGGCTATCTGAGGCAGATTGGAAGATGCCTCACTGCCCGTATCTACCATACCTCTCCATGAGCCTGGCTTTTCAAGAGCAATCTTGCAACCGCCGCCATCCCCATTGTAGAGATATGCCTTCGGAGAAGGATTGTCCAATCCTTCCATCATTAATGACAACGATGAAGAGTTGAATAACTTCTCATGCACCAGGTAAAGTCCTTTGAAGTAATCCTGGGCAAATGAGGATTGTGCCAAACACAGAAAAGCTAGAATTGCAGTAAATAACACCTTGGAGCGGACTGCCATACAAGCACCTCACATTACATATTGGGGTTATTATACAACATCCAGTGCATAGTTGCTCAACAGCCAGTAATCGGCAAGTATTTAGTTCTGGGCAGTATTTCATCCTAAATGAAGTGAAGAAAACAACCTGTTTTACTATCAGGCAGCATACTTCATTCAGAATGACACGTTTGTAATCTAATCTATAAGCCCCACTCCGCCAATAATAGTTGTGTAAGACATATTCATCAACCTTACAGTTCTCTGTTTTTTTGTATTTATTATCTTAATGCAAAGGACAGATAACAGTGTAGATAGTTAAATAGTGCAATCATTTCAGTCATATAAGGTGGACACTCACTTGAGCACACCCGAACTCTATATATCAATGAGCGAACTACTCAGTGTTCCGGTTGTCACGATCGCTGGGGTTATGCATAACGCACACATGCCTGCACTTACCGCAGTTCTGGCCGGAATGGCGGAGTTCGGCAAGAACTCCTTCGTGTTTGATGTGGCAAACCTGGACTGCCCGGGTGACGCTGAGGCTGAGAATGTTGTCGACCTCATGCGGACAGTGCCGTCCAGTTTCAAAGTTCACCTGGTATGTTCAGGTCTTCCCCGGAAACTCATGTCCAAAGCCCACCTTGGCAAGAGGATTATGATATATGCTACAACTGACGAGATTGCCAGGCTCTTGCACAAGGAATGGGCTTCACAACAACCGTTAGCTACACCAACGCCCCATCCGCTCTGAGGGTGTCCTTTAGTGTCGCCATATCTATATCTGCTACCGGAGTTCCGGATTTCACGGACAATGCAGCAGCTGTACCGGCTGCCTGTCCCAGAGCAGCGCAGCATGGCATAATCCGTATAGCCGCATGACCTCCTTGAGTGCTGGAAATGCATCTGCCTGCCAATAGGACATTCTCCGCTCCAATTGGGACAAGAGATCGATAAGGAATCTCGTAATGATCTCCTGCAACCGGCTCCACGATTTTTTCTTTCTCTTCACTGCGGGTATATCCGGTGCCCTTACCTTTATGAATATCCACCCAATAAGCAAGTCTGCATATAGCATCATCAAACTTGGCTGATACTGCGACATCTGACGCATCAAACACATATTTGCCCATTACTCTCCTGCTCTCGCGAACTCCAACATGCGATGGGCTCCGCAAAATATAGGAGTTTTTGAATCCCGGCATATATGATCGGGCGAAGTTCAGCACAGCCACCATCTGCCGCCTACCCTCGATCTCTGCCCGGGTTAGAGCATCCAAATCTATTCCATCCACATCCCCAACATGGGTAGTATTGAATGTAACTTCCCCAAGCCTTGGACGTGTCACATAGAACACCAGATCACCAGGGACAGGATATTCGCCCCTGTTCTTCGCCTGAGAAACCAGGTCATAATAACCTGCTATACCCAGAACATGCTCTGTAAGATATTGAATATCGGCATCCGTAGACATTTTCGGAAACCGCATCTGGTCCGGATTCGCTTTCACATACTCCAGAGCCTCAACCAGATCCACTCCACCGACATCAAACATAAGAGTTACAGCCTGTGCAACACCGGTCTCATCGCCGGATTCAAATTTGGCGCCAAGCAAAATAGCAACATCCCCATCTCCCGAACAGTCCACAACTCTGCGGCAATGCACAGTGCGATCTCCGGCTTTGCAGAACACTTTCAGTGAGATTCCATCATCCTCTGCTTGAGCTCCCGTAATGCAGCTGTGCAGCAGCATCTCTGCACCTGACCCCAATACCATCTCCTGCAAGACTATCTTCATCCATTCAGGATCAAAACAGCTGCCGAGTATCCCGCACTCAACCTTTGCCAGTTCATCCTTAAGTTCAGAAAAGAATCCACCAACCAGTGGTTTACCATCGGAAGTATTGCTGGACATAAACGGATTAACTAAAGCCGCAGTAGCCCAACCTCCCAGATATCCATATCTTTCTATAAGTAAGGTTTTGGCGCCATTCTTTGCAGCAGCCCATGCAGCCCCGCACCCGGCCATCCCCCCTCCAACTACGACAACATCCCATATAACCTCAGACATATTGTGCTCCTGTATAATAAATCCCGACATTTATACTATTTTCCAGCTACAAATCTTGTAATCTCAATTCTAATATCCTACCATGATTAGTGTATGTGCAAATAGAAAGAGTTCAGTCTACTGTGAACTGACCTAAAGTCCGTTCGTGCTGAGTAGCGCAAAGCGCGTATCGAAGTACGAATGGACTTTAAACTCTCAAAACGGAACTGTTACTGTAAATACTGCGGTGTTTATACTTAGTCTTTCCATGGGCACTATTGATATAGCAGCTTAGCATTCACTTTATAATATTCCCGGAGGGTTTTTATGCTTACAGAAAAAAAGGGCTACAGCCCATCAGATAGAATATGCAATCTTAGAAAACATGCGCTGGACAATCCCTCTGAACATCAGTTCGGATGGCAGCGCTCATTTTATTATGTGGAAGGCTGGATGGCCAACGAAGGCCAGGCATTTTCCACACGCGCCGGTAAAGCAATGGCACATACCATTCTCAACATGCCACTCCGCATCAGCAATATTGACCTGATGGCCGGTGAACACGGCAACCCCGGTGAGATAATTAATTTCAACCGCTCATTTGGACCCGAAACAGCAAAACGGATCGCTGAGTCCGACCTTACCTCCGAACAGAAAACTCTCTTAACTGATTGGATGTCAACCGACCCTTTCAAACACCTTGGATTACCTGCGGTTGAACAGTCCAATCCGGAAATAAGGCTTGCAGAATCACACGGTGTCCTAACCATTTGGGGAGTCCTGCTAAACCACAGCATTCGTGACTACGAGAAAGTCATCCGCCTGGGCTTTTCCGGAATAAGAGACGAAATCGCTGCCGAACTTGAAGCACTGGACATAACAGACCCGGACGCAGCTCAGAGGCTGGCAAACCTTAACGGCTGGCTCAGTATATGTGAAGCTTCAATGGAACTGGGCAAGCGGCATGCAGAATTAGCCCGAAAAATGGCAGCAGAAACGGATTCTGCAGAGAGAAAACATGAACTTCTGGAGATTGCAGAGACCTGTGACCGCGTACCGGCATATCCTGCCAGAACCTTCAGAGAAGCCATACAGTCTCTCTGGTTTGCCCACATGATCACCGTCTGGGAAGACTCAGTCAATGCCAATGGACTCGGTCGGATAGACCAGTTCCTATGGCCATACCTGCAGCGCGAGTTGGAATCCGGGATGATGAAACCCGAGGAAGCCAAAGAGATCCTGGCAACCCTCTGGATAAAACTCTACCAGCCGTACGATGTCCAGCAAATGATGATCGGCGGGTTGCATCCCGATGGCTCCGATGCCATTAACCCACTCAGCTATCTGGTCCTGGATGTCACTGAAGGATTGGAGTTTGTAAGATGTCTTTCAGCAAGACTGCACGCCAACACTCCCAGAGAATTTGCTTCCCGCTGTGTTGACCTGATTGCCAAAGGAGGAGGCATCCCGTTCTTCTTCAATGATGAAGCCCTTGTTCCTGCGTTGGTCAGTAAGGGTATCCCAATCGAAGAGGCCAGAGGATATGCTGCGATAGGCTGTATCGAAATAACCATCCCCGGCAAAGCCCTTCCGCATGCAGTCAGTAACTGGATTAACGTCGCCAAGTGCCTGGAACTTGCCTTAAATGACGGTAAGGACCTGCTGGATGACGTGCAGGTCGGTCCGCGCACTGGATCGTTGGATTCTTTCAAATCAATGGAAGATGTGCTGGCTGCGTTCAATACTCAGTTTGAATATTTTGTAAAGCTGGTGGTCTACGGTTCCAACGCATTCGAACTCAACCACAAACAGACAATGCGGATGCCTTATCTGTCTATCCTGACCTCTGATTGCATCAGCAGAGGACGAGACGTTACCGAAGGCGGGGCGCGATATAATTATCACTCGAGCGCGGCAATGGGAATTCCAAATGCAGCAGACAGCCTCGCGGCCCTGAAGATTGCTGTGTTTGATAATCAGTTGCTCAGCCCGGCAGATATGCTTGATGCTTTGAGGAGTAATTTTGCCGGCAATGAGGAACTCCAGAAAACCCTCCAGTATAAGTTGCCGAAATACGGCAATGATGAGGATGTGCCGGACATGTATGCAGCGGATTTAACCAGACTCTATTGCGAAACTCTTGGCAAATACAAGACCCCGGCTGACGGTAAGTACTTTGCACACCTGTTCACTTTCGTTCTTATGTTGTCTTTCGGAGCAATGACCGGTGCCAGTCCTGACGGACGCATGTCCGGCGCTCCTCTGGCGTACAGCGTTTCCCCTGGACAGGGCAGAGACAAAGAGGGTTTGACTGCTGTGATCAACAGCCTGGCTAAACTTCCTCATTATTTGGCGGCTGCCAGTAGTTCGGCTATACTGGAAGCTGATCCAAAGCTTTTGGAAGGTTCCGGCAGGGAAGTATTCACCGACCTGCTAATGACCGCTATCAATCAGGGTATAGGACAGCTGCAGTTTAACGTGGTGAGTGTCGACACTCTGAAGGCAGCCAAAGCAGACCCGGACAGTTACAGAAACCTGTGTGTAAGAGTTTCAGGATTCAGCCAACAGTTCTGCCTGCTGGACTCCCAGATGCAAGACCACATAATCTCCAGAACAAAACATGCGAAATAAATTATGAATGATGAATTATGAATTATGAATTTGGGATACAAGAGATGATTCCCGTAGGGGAGGCCCTCAGCGGCCTCCCGTTCGAGTCCTTATCTCTCCACTCAGATACCAAACCTAAGTATGTTTCATAATTCATAATTCATAATTCATAATTCCCAAAGGGGTATACTATTGTCTCGTCCTTCTTTTGATGAAGTTTATATGGATGTTGTCGATGTGATTGCCAAGCGGTCCACGTGCCTTCGTAAGCATGTGGGAGCTGTTATAACATATGACCACCGGATACTATCGCACGGTTATAATGGTGTCCCCAGTGGGAATGAGCATTGCTGTGATACCGGGATATGTTTAAAGACCCAGGTAGGATCAGAGGAATATAAAGTCTGTGTGCATGCAGAGCAGAACGCTATATGCCAGTGTGCAAAACGTGGATTGGCAGTTGAAGGCGCTACTTTGTATGTGAATGCCGATGTCTGCATCACCTGCGCAAAACTTATTGTCAGCTGCGGGATAAAACGGGTCGTTGTCAGAAGAGACCATAAAGGTGTCACCGATGGTCTTGATCTGCTGAATAAGTGTGGGATTGAAGTTGAAGAATGGATGCAACCAGTAGGTAGTCACGAAGTATGATCAAAGGCGTTGTATTTGATATCGGAGCTACACTGGTAACCGGGCCTCCCATTGCACCCAACAAAGTTATCTCAAAAGCGCTGGGCTGTGTAACTCATTCTGAAGTATCCGGAGTAATAATGACCCAGCCGACAGCCACTGCCCAGGAAGCAGTAAGGGTTGTGGAATCGCTGGTCGGACAAATGTCGGACGAAGCCCGGACAGCTGTAATTCAACTCTGGACTGACCAGTGCTCTGCCCCCACTGCCCTGCCGGGTGCCGTGGAAGCTGTCGAAAGCATCAAGCAAATGGACTTAAAGATCGGTTTGCTTTCCGACATCTGGACCCCGTATTATATAGGCGTTGAGCAGGCTATACCAAATGTCGTGACTGCTGCCGATGCAGTGATCCTGAGCTGCTTGTCCGGCAGACGAAAACCAGACCTGCATAATTTTAATCTGGTGTGCAGCGAGTTAAATCTGGCTCCTGAAGAAATAGTCATGGTCGGCGACACTTATACCCACGATATAGCCCCGGCAATAGAGTCCGGTATGAAAACCATTTGGGTACTGGCCAGACCAGACCGCGAAAAGCAGGCGCTTTTAGAGATACTAAACGGTATCTCCCCTGCCCCATCAATAACAGTAGATGACATCTCCTGCGTGCCGGATGCCGTAGCCCATATCCGTTTATTGTGAACGAATACTTAAAAGCGACCCGTTCGTACTGAGCGAAAAATTAAAGTATAACCCGTCCGTCCTGAGCGGAGAATCAAAAGTGTGACCCGTTCGTCCTGAGCCAGTCGAAGGGCGGACGGCTAACTCAAACCTTATATTTATAAAGACTATCAAACCACACAAAGCGAGGACAAAAATGAAAATCAACGAGGTCCGTTACCACGGTATAGAAGAGCTTATGCCCAGGCTCCAGAAAGTAACAATGCTCACTGCTCCCGATGTCCGGGTGTATGAAAATGCCAGAATCGAACTCAAGACCATGGATACGGATCAGATTGCTCCTGCGCAGCGATATGTCCTGACAGCAGAAGTTACCAAAGTAAGAGACCTGCGCTGGGAACTGCGGGATATGGGTTATAACCTGTTCAATCTGAATGGTTATCTGGAGATATTCCTGGAAGGCGAAGATGAACCGGTAAATGTCCTCCCTCCGGTTGTTGAAGTCTCTACCGAAGCCAACGGCAGTGTAGTCAATATACTCAACGATGGCATGCACAGAGTTTATCTGGCCAGAATGGAACGATGCCCAATCCAGGTGATCTACGTTCACGATGTCCCCGCACAGTATCCATACTATGCATTCCCGCTGGTAAACGGATGGAATGATGTAGAGATTAAAGAGGACCTACCAGCAGGATACGTCAAAAAATGGCACCGGATTAGAAACTACAAATCTCTCTACCGCAACTTCAACTCCGCTTTCGAAAACGTAGGAGGCCCCAGAGGCCACTTCACCAGCGGAAAATAAAATCAAAGTAATTGGTTAGCCATAAATAACCAACTGAAAATCGTACTATCAGCTATCCCTCCTTGTATATTGGCACAAGCAATTCCCCCTTGGAGAAGGGGGTTAGGGGGATTGAAGACAGTCTGCACAAACCTGACAATTGAAGAGTCAATCCCCCCTAACCTCCCTTCTCCAAGGGGGAATTAGGTTGGTGGTATTCTCCACAAGGAGTTGACTCGTTATAGAATACGAGGATACCGGATGGAATTTATACCGCTGCATTTTGGCAATAAGCTGAAAATTGTAAATCCCAATGCAACAGTCGGTCTCGTCTGCCTCTGGAGCACACTGGATTATGTAGTAGAAGGACTGACCAACGCCGGTATTGACCTTAATTCCAACTCCTCAAAGCTGGCTGTAATCGGTAACCTGTACGGCAACGGCATCCCACAACTCCTCAGAAACCTGCTTTACAATCCTCAGATCACAGATATTGTCATATGCGGAGCAGACCGTTCGGGTTCTGCAGGAGTCCTGAAGGCATTCTTCGAAGCAGGTCTGGAAAAGGCTGAGAGTCTGGGCTGTGAAGTAACGCGAATAGTCGGAACAACCTATGTAATCGATGATCTTGTCACACCGGATATGTTCAAAGGACACATAACCGTCCACACCCCCTTTGGAGATCCGCACGAGCCTGAATCAATATCTAGACTCAAATCTTTCCTGGACACATATACAGCAAGACCTGCAGATGAACAGGAAAGAATAGATATCCCGTTGCCTAAGGTAGAAGTCACCCATTTCCCCAGCGATCCAGCTGCCCACTGCATAGTTGCAGAGACACCACTTGCTGCGTGGAGAGAGGTAGTATTCCGCATCGCCAGGTTCGGGCATGTCGTGCATCTGCGCAAAGGGGATAGGCAGGAGCTGCAAAACCTTAAGGTAGTCATCCGGCATCCTGTAGAGGATGATCCAGGCGATCTTTCCGATTTCGGGTTCGATATAGAAGATCTCAAACGTTACCAGCACGACATGGTGATCGCTGAGCGGCCTAACGATCAACCATACACATATGGTAACCGGATCCGCGAGTATTACGGCTTCGACTCTCTGGAAAAGTTTGCACAGCGTCTGAAAGAAAACCCACAGGACAGGGACTGCTACCTGGCGCTGTGGGACAGCCACAAAGATATCGATGCTGATGATGCCCCATGCCTAGTCTCCATATTTTTCCGGGTATTCGACAACACCCTGACCTTGACCGCCGTCTACCGCACCCACAATGCTATGGATGCCTGGCTGAAGAATATTTATGGCTTAATGATGGTCCAGCAGATGGTCTCCGAGCACACCTGCATCCCACCTGGCACTCTGACAGTAATCAGCCAGTCTATAAGCATAGATCCCACAAGATACGATAGAGCTCAGAGAGTCTGCGATGCAAAAGGCTTTGCAGTAAACCTTGACCCTAACGGTCACTTCACAATCTCGCTTGAAGAATCAGACATAGTAATAAAACACTTCAACCCGGACGGGCAAGAGATAAAGGAATACCGTTCTCCAAAAGCCGAACGCCTGCAGCACGAACTCTACCGCGACTGCGCCATCTCCGACATAGGCCACGCAATCTACATAGGCCGACAATTAGCCAAAGCCGAGGAATGTTTACGAACCGGGCAAGAGTATGTCGACGAATAGTAACTAATACGTCACCCTGAACTTGTTTCAGGGTCCACAAATATAAGAAATGTCCATACCATTCCTGCAGAAGGGCTTCATAAAAAAGGTAATAAAAACGCACAACCCAATTCCCCCTTTTGAAGGGGGTTAGGGGGATGTGAATAATGCATTATAAAAACCTTATCTGCATTTACCAGACAAGACTCATATCACATCCACCTCGTTCACTTCGTTCACGAGCCCCCTTCAAAGGGGGAATATACCTTGCTCTGTTGGGCAGGGTGATCGATGACCCTGCCCAGATTCCCTGGACATCCATTTCCAATACATACATCGTTCGCCAATCAGGAGATTGGCGTTCCCGGGTTCAACTCAGCAAATCATCGTAGAACAAAAACTGCTGGGCCCAGCCCGCGTATTGGCCGTAGCGGTCAACGAACTCCTGCTGTACTTTGCGGTAGACGTTATCAGTGACACACTTAGCTCCCATCTCAGGAAGGAACAACCTGCAGCCGATCTGCCTTATGTGTGTATCTACCGGAACAGATTCGTTCTTATTAAGCGCAAACAGGCAAACGCAATCAGCTATCTTCGGTCCTACACCTCTTATTGCTGCCAGCTGCTTCCGAGCTTCCTGAAAACTCACATCACGCAGACCCAGGAGCCAGTCTTCATCTTTGGTTGAAAGAAACGCAGCTACACTCTGGATATGTCTTGCACGGAAAGCCAGAGAACCACTCGTCCTCAGGTGTTGTTCATCTGCATGCAGCAGTACCTGGGTTTCCGGAAAAGCATAATAGCACAGTCCTTCGTGCTCGCAGACCTGTTTACCAAACCTTGCACACATAGCTTCAATAGAAGTCATAATCCGGGGAATACTGTTTGCAGCCGAACATACAAATGAGTAGAGGGCTTCCCTGGGGTCCTGTTTGACAAGCCGCATACCGTAGAAACGTTGAATACTTGTTGCCAGGTACTCGCATCTCTCGGAGAGCATTTTATAAACACCGGCAGCGTCATCATCCAACCGGAAGTAGTCTCGTATGAGGTTTAAATCATCATCGGGATAGGTTTTCCAGAACAATGAGTCACCCTGTTTAGTGACACGTATAAGCTTGTCACCAACAACTCCCTGCCAGATTCCATCCTCACTCTTACGCCATCTAAATGCCTGTCCGCAGGACAGCGTCAGGTCTAAATCCATCGGCTGTCCTGCAAGATCGATCCGATTCAATTCCAATTGCTCTCATCTTCACATGTCGTGCTCTGGAGTTTTTCTTCCAGATATGCGTCATATGCAGCAAGATCAAGGAACCCGTGTCCGCTGAGGTTGAAGAGGATGACTCTCTCCTTGCCTTCTTCTTTTGCCTGCTTAGCTTCGTTGATAGCCTGGCAGATCGCATGAGAGGACTCCGGTGCAGGAACTATACCCTCTGTCCTTGCGAACAGCGTAGCAGCAGCAAATACATCCATCTGGTCTACGGAAACTGCATCTGCAAACCCTCTGTCAACAAGTAAGCTGACCAGTGGGGACATTCCATGGTATCTCAGTCCTCCAGCATGAATTGCAGGGGGGATGAACTCAGAACCCAGGGAGTGCATCTTCAACATTGGAGTCAATCCGGCTGTGTCGCCGAAATCGTATTTGTATTCACCCTTAGTCAGTGTCGGACAAGCGTTCGGTTCTACAGCAGTAGCTCTGACATTCTTACCGGCGAATTTGTCAGCCATAAACGGCATAACGATTCCACCAAAGTTGCTGCCGCCGCCTACACATCCTATGACAACATCCGGATACTCACCAGCCAGTTCCATCTGCTTCTTGGCTTCCAGCCCGATAACAGTCTGATGGAGGACAACGTGGTTCAGAACGCTTCCCAGGGAGTATCTGACGTCATTGTGTGCAAGAGTGTCTTCCAGGGCTTCGCTGATAGCAATTCCAAGGCTACCTGGTGTATCGGGATGCTCTGCAAGGATCTTCCGGCCAAATGCAGTAGTAGGCCCGGGACTCGGGAATACTTCAGCTCCGTACAGCTTCATCAAAGACTTCCTATAAGGTTTCTGTTCAAAACTACAGCGGACCATGTATACTGTGCACTCTACTTCAAAAAATGCACAAGCCATAGCAAGAGCGCTTCCCCACTGGCCTGCGCCGGTCTCGGTGGCTATTCGCTTAGTGCCTTCTATTTTATTGTAGTATGCTTGAGGCAAAGCAGTATTGAGCTTGTGGCTTCCAGCTGGAGATGATCCCTCATATTTGTAGTATATATGAGCTGGGGTTCCAAGATAATTCTCAAGCTCAGTCGCTCGAATCAACGGTGAAGGACGCCATAAGGCTAGCTTTTGACGGACTTCCTCAGGAATGGGTATCCATCTCTCAGTACTAACTTCCTGTTCAATAATGTGCATAGGGAATATGGGAGCGAGATCATCGGGTCCACAAGGCTGCTTGGTAGCTGGATGAAGTGGCGGTGCCGCGGGTTCACCAAGATCCGCTGCAATATTATACCAGTGAGTAGGTATCTGGTCCTGTGGAAGTGGAAACTGTCGCTGTTTCATAAAATACAAGCCTCCTTACTGTTGAAACAATATCTAAAATGATAGCACAAATTGAGGAAATAATGCGCGCAATGAGTTTCGTACAAGGATTATGTTTGCTGAGAGTATTGTTTACGCACACATGATTTCTACTTGGAGAATGCACACACCTAATTCCCCCTTGGAGAAGGGGGGTTAGGGGGGATTGAAGACAGCTGATGGATCATAATGAAGGGAATCAATCCCCTAACCCCATTCTCCAAGGGGGAATTGCTTGGTACTACTGCTTGCAAAATTGGAGGATCCATCAGCATCAATTCACAAATAGGTCTTCAACACTCCAGCCACTGCATCAGCCAACACTTCATACCCTTCAGGCAGGAAATGGTAACCGTCAGGTACTCTCAATGCCGGATGCTCGAGCGCGACAGCATAAAGATCGTTTACAGCAATACCGAACTCTCCCATCACTTTTAGCGCTGCCAGATTTCTGGAAATCACTTGAGGGTTGATCTTTGTATCGAGTACCAGTGGATTTCCCTGAACTGTTACCGGAGTTGAACTCGCCCAAATCAATGGAACCTCCCCAACAGCCTGTTTGAGACGGGCAACACAGGTTCTGAGCCCTGTTTCATAATCAAAATCGCTAAGGTGATCTCCGTGCAGACCATTATTAAAGTGAATTGCTTTATAGGAATATTCACCAAGCACATAATCGGTCTCACTGAAAAATCCCTTATCTACTATACACTTTGATGTTCCCAAACGGTCCACACGTGCTAAACCTTCCAGCCTCTGCGTCACCGGTTTTGTGTAGCCAACCGATATAGAATCACCAATCAGCAGCACTCTTGGAATAGATGTATCCTCCGGATTGTCCCACCAAATATCACACCACTCATAAGTTTCTCGCAATTTATGTCCTCCAAATAATCATAGACAAGCGCACATTCATGACATTTTCTGTCCAATACCGGAATTTCTAATGCTGCGCACTGAGCATATCAGTAGTAGTATTGTCCCCACAATCGATAACAAAAGAAACAATCCATCTTGCCCATCGGTTGCTAATGCAAATTTGGAGCGTACAAGAAGTCCAGGGATGATTTCATGTTTTGCAGATCCAGCAATACATGTGATGATAATAATCCATATAGTACCCAGCAAACCGGCTATTGCCGTTATCTGCGAAGCACATCCGGCGAACATCCCACTCAGTAGTACCAGCACGCCAGTCAGCACCATCCACCAGCCATAAGTATCCATATCCACAATCGGATTAGCCAGGACAATAAATGCACCAATTAGCGCCATCAGTGTCCAGACGCTGAATACTCTTCTGACGGTCTCCGATTTACTCTTAGCGCCGGCTTTGAGTGCTTTCTCTCTGGCAGTGGCTGCACCCTCAAAACCTGACTGCACTATTGCTTTGACTTCTTCGTAATTCTCTTCAGTGCAGTACAACCGGACTATCGTCCGCCAGGTATTCTTGAGTGATATCACACGGGAATTTGGAAAATATATAACCTTATAGACTGTATCCCAGGGAATAAATCCGCTCTCCTGCGATTTCGCCAGTAAGCCTGCCCCGGCAACTCCGGGCTTTCCTGCCAAAGCCCCCAGTATGACAACAGCTGTATTGACCTTACTCTGCTTGCGACCCACGTTGTAGGAAGCCCCGTCTGAATCCACAGAGAACACAGCATAAAACCTGTTCCCAAACCATATCAACATAATCAGGATTGTAAGAACAGCCAGACCGTCAATTACCAGGAGCATTGCTCGAATAAACTCCAAATATATATGGGGCTGCCAGTCGCCTACGAAAAAGCCCAATGCCGATACAAGCAAAATAGTTATCAGTCCGGATATACCCCACACTTTGGCAAAATCCAGCATTATGTGAGGGTTGTTGACTAATGGTATCCGGAACTCCCAGGTTACGGCGTTCTCAGGTTTCTGCGTGTTCTCTTCCACAGGACAGCCTCCAATACTGCAATGAGACAAACAAGCCTCAAAGCATTAATGCACACAAGCATATTGTCAAAACATTCTTATGCATAAACCTTGTTACTTCCTGCACAAAAGGAGTGGAATCGTGCTATCAAGGAGGATTCCTGCAGGAAATGACGAACTTTATAAGCAAGTTCTGTTTGAATAATCAGTATACAGGCTAGATATAGATACTCTAGTTCCAACTATAACAATAACAAGGAAGTGTAAATATGAATCAGGAAACATCTTTAGCGATAATGGCTATTTGCCAGTTGGTTTCGATGGTTGCTATCGTTGCACTGGTAATTGGTTTTTACATCATGTTCATTAAGATGAGGAAAATGATCGATGAAAAAGTGGATGAAGCACTTGCAAAAGTCCAACCGATCCTGGACCAGGCCACAGCAGTAGCTAATCAAGCCAAAGCAACTGCAGATACAATTGGTGCCAAGGTTGATTCTATTGCAAACAAGGCTGAAACTACTGCAGGTAAAGTCGGAGACACTGTCCAGCTCCTCAGTGGCAAGGTTGATCAGGCAGTCACTCCAAAAGTAGCGGCAGCCATCGGAATCGCTGGAGCTGCTATTAAGCTGGTTGAGCTCTACTCTACGATCAACAAAATGAGGAAACACAAAGATACCAAATAAATATTTCGGAGGAAGCGATGACGAAACGTATTCTTCTATTGGTTTCCGCTGCAGCAGTTCTATTTGCAGCAAGTAGTAATGCAATTGGAGTAGACTTCAATTCTAAATGGAAAAGTGGTCTGAAACCCAAAGGCGGTGCAACTCCAACAATCACTCTGGCTACAAATGGAACCACCCAGTACAGAATAGTCATCGCATCCTCGCCTACAACAATGGATATGAAGGCCGCTGAAGACCTCGCCATGTGGCTTAAGGAGATAACCGGAGCTACATTCCCTGTTGTCAGCGAGAAAACCAGCACTACTGCCACCGGGAAAGAAATCAGCATCGGCAGGACACTGCTTTACGCAACCTCCGGCATACCAAAACCCGGCATTGATCTCGGAAGAGATGGCTACTCAATCGCTGTAAAAGGCAATTCACTGTTTATAACCGGCGGCAAGACACGCGGAATCATCAACGGCGTCTACTGTCTGTTGGAAGAAGACCTGGGATGCAGGTGGTATGTCCAGGGAACCAGGACCATTCCACATCAATCCACCTTAAAATTCAAACCCGTTGCCAGGACTTACAGACCTGTTCTGGAAGACCGCAGAAGCCCTTATTACGCCGATGCATGGAGCGCGGAATGGTCACTGCGCAACAAGACCTACTGCGCTGGTGCGAATGTGAACAAAGAATGGGGAGGATACCCGAATATGTGGGGAGGTGTCCACACATTCGATGCCCTGGTTCCGCCATCCCAATATTTTGCCACGCATCCTGAATATTTCTCAGAGATAGATGGTGTCAGGAAACCTTACCAGCTGTGTATGACCAATCCTGATGTGCTTAAAATAGTTATAGACAAAGCCCAAAGCATACTCAAGGCAGACCCAACCATACAGTTCTTTGAAGTCTCTCCAAACGACCGCAGGGACTATTGTGAATGCGCCAACTGCAAGAAGATCAACGATGCCGAAGGAACCTATATGGGATCCCTGCTGCAATTCGTTAATAAAGTAGCTGACGCAATAAAGGATGATTACCCCAGCACTAAAATTAACACTCTTGCTTACCTGGGAACAATCGTTCCTCCAAAAACCATTAAGCCCAGGTCTAATGTCAGTTTCTGGCTCTGCACCGATGCATACGCATGGTCATACCCGAATGACTACGCATGGGAAACACCAAAGTTTGCAACATCCCTGGAAAGATGGGGCAAGATGAAAGCCAATATGATCATCTGGGACTACCCATCAAACTTTGCATATATGACGCCAAACATCAACATACCAGTTATCGCGGACAACCTGCGCTATTACATCAAAAACGGAGCTACCGGGGTTATGTTCCAGTGTGCACATGCTGCAAACTATGTAGCTGATCACAGTTATATGAGAAGCTGGGTCTGGGCAAAACAGCTCTGGAACCCTTCACTGGACACCGAAAAACTGATCAGAGACTTCAACTATGGCTTCTATGGAGTCGCCGGCGACTATATGCAGAAATACGATGATATGCTGTGGGACGCATGGAAGTTCTATCGAAAACATCGTAAAGACAAAACCCCACCAATTCCCGTAGACAAAGCATTCGTTGCTAAAGGCTGGGATTTGATGAAGAAGGCTGAAGCAGCTGCCAATGGGGACACTGAATTAATCAGGCGAATCAAAATAGCTCAGCTTCCCTTGATGTATATGAAAGCAACATATGGCGTAGGTAAAGACCATGCAGCTTATATAGCCCTGCTGGATGATTTTGAAGCGACTGCCAGAGGCGCTGGCGCACAGTATATCCAAAATGCCTTCGAGGGTCCGGACATCGACAGACAGTTCAATTACTGGCGCAAAGTTGCCGGAGCAGACCCGAACAAGATCAATATACAGGAACTCAACAACGAATGGAACTTCGCTCCCGATGCAACCAACACCGGTATGGACTCCAAGTGGTTTGCAACTGGCTTCGACGATTCAACCTGGGCCAAAGTGAGATCAGACAAAGCTAGCGGATGGGAATCCCAGGGATTCGACAAGTATCATGGATATGGCTGGTACAGGCAGACTCTTGATGTACCGGAGAACGTATTCAACAACGACGGACTGAAGATGATTTTCCTGGCAGTAGATGAAGAAGCAGAAGTATTCATCAACGGTCAGAGAGCTTACGACCACACAGTGGCATCCACCGGTCTGACTGTAGAGAGGTTGTGGACCGAACCTTTCATGTTCGATCCTAAACCCCTGCTGCATGCCGGTAAGAATGAAATTGCTGTCCGCGTCCACGACACTGAAGGGCAGGCTGGAATCTGGAAACCAGTTTACCTCGCCTGGGGAGAGGGTATTGACCCAGTTTCCTTCGAAAGCGTTGTCAAGACGAAAAAAGAATTGGCTAAGTAAACAACGAACAATAAAGGGAAATATCATGGGGATGGACCGCAGTATCCATCCCTTTTCCGTTTTAATTCCTGAAAATCTGTGTAAATCTGCGAAATCTGCGGATGTGTATTTTTATTATCCGCAGATTTCGCAGATTTACACAGATTAGAGAAAGGAAAGATAGAGGAATATGGTGAGTTCTGACGAACAATACTGCTATATCCAGTTTGTAATAATAAATTTCATCAGGGATATATCCCGAATTTCGGAGGAAAGAATGATTCGACGTATGCTTCTCATCGCCATCACGGTTACGCTAATATGCGCTTTTGGTGGACAGGCAATTGGTGTAGACTTCAACACTAAATGGCACAGTGGACTCACACCTAAAGGGCCGATATCCTCAACAATCACTCTGGCCGCAAATGGCAGCACGGAATACAGGATAATCACCGCATCCTCACCAACCACAATGGACACTAAGGCTGCTGAAGACCTTGCTATGTGGCTTAAGGATATGACCGGAGCTACTTTTCCCATCGTCAAAGAAGGTGCCGGATTCACAGCCACCGGTAAGGAAATAAGTATAGGCAAGACATTCCGTTACACTACATCCGGTGTAGTCAAACCAACCATTGACCTTGGAAGAGATGGATATTCAATCGCTGTAAAGGGCAATACCATTTTCATCACTGGTGGAAGAACAAGGGGCATAATCAACGGGGTCTACTGCCTGTTGGAAGAAGACCTTGGATGCAGATGGTATGCTCAGGGAACGCAGACAATTCCCCACCACCCTACCCTCAAGTTCAAACCCGTTGCCAGGACATACAGACCGGTTCTCGAAGACCGCAGAAGTCCTCTGTATGCAGATGCCTGGAATATTGACTGGTCTCTACGCAACAAGACTTACTGCACCGGAGCATCCGTGCCGATCCAGTGGGGAGGGTTTCCGAAAGTCTGGGGATTTGTCCACACTTTCGATGCGTTAGTTCCCCCATCACAGTATTTTGCTGCACATCCCGAGTACTACTCTGAAATAGAAGGTAAAAGGCAGCCGTTCCAGCTGTGTATGACCAATCCCGACGTCCTGAAGATAGTTATTGATAGAGTTCACCAGGCATTAAAAGCAGACCCAACGCTGCAGTTCGTTGAAGTCTCTCCAAATGACCGTATGGACTACTGCGAATGTGCCAACTGCAAGAAGATAAATGACGCCGAAGGCACATATATGGGAGCTCTGCTGCAGTTTATTAACAAAGTAGCCGACTCAATCAAGGATGAATATCCCAACACCAAGATCAATACCCTCTCATATCTTGGAACCATTGTCCCTCCAAAAACGATTAAGCCGAGATCAAACGTAAGCTTCTGGCTCTGCAGTGATGCCTATGCATGGTCAAGACCAAATGACTTCGCGTGGGAAGTGCCGAAATTTGCTACATCCCTCGAGAGATGGGGTAAGATGAAAGCCAACATGATCATCTGGGACTATCCATCCAACTTCAACTATATGACTCCGAACACAAATATTCCCGTCGTCGCAGAAAACCTGCGCTACTACATAAAGAATGGTGCCACGGGAGTCATGTTCCAGTGCTCACACGATACGAATTATGCTGCTGATCACAGTTTTATGCGAAGCTGGATTTGGGCAAAGCAGCTCTGGAACCCTTCACTGGACACCAAAGCCCTTATCAAAGACTTCAACTATGGTTACTACGGTGTAGCCGCAGCATATATGCAGAAATATGACGATATGCTCTGGGATGCCTGGAAGTTCATCCGCAAACATCGCAAAGAAAAGACTCCCCCAAGTCCAGTCGATAAAGCATTTGTTGCCAAAGGCTGGGATCTGATGAAACAAGCCGAAGCTGCCGCAGCAGGTGATAAAGAACTGACTGGAAGAATCAAAGTTGCCGAAATGCCCCTGATGTATATGAAAGCAACCTATGGAATAGGAAATGACCAGCCAGGTTACTTAGCTATGCTGGATGACTTCGAAGCCACTGCAAGAGCAGCCGGGGCAAGATACATAGAGAACGCATTTCAGGGGCCGGACATCGACAGGCAGTTCGCCTACTGGCGCAAGATCGCTTCAACCGATCCCAACAAAATCAGCATACTGGAACTCAACAACGAATGGAACTTCGCTCCTGATGCACAGAATATCGGTATGGACTCCAAATGGTTCGCTGCAGATTTCGATGATTCCAAGTGGGCTAAAGTCAGATCAGATAAGGGCAATGGATGGGAATCTCAAGGTTTCAAAGGTCACCATGGTTGGGGTTGGTACAGGCAGACCCTCGATGTTCCGGAAAACGTGATCACCAACGACCTAAAAATGGTCTTCCTGGCAGTAGATGAAGAAGCCGAAGTATTCATAAATGGGCAGAGAGCATTCGATCACACAGTAGCTTCCACCGGCTTGCCCGTCGAAACCCTGTGGACTCAGACCTTCCTCTTCAATCCCAAACCCCTGCTCCATGCCGGCAAAAACGAGATCGCTGTCCGGGTGCATGACACTGTAGGACAAGCAGGAATATGGAAACCTGCTTACTTAGCCTGGGGAGAAGGCATAGACCCAATATCCTTCGAAACCATCATCAAGGCAAAGACTGGAAAATAGAGACAAAACTGAATGCGCTAACCAAACTCCCCCCTTGGTAAAAGCAAACACCCAATTCCCCTTTGTAGAAGGGGGTCAGGGGGGATTGATTCCATTCCACTCTCTTTCGGTGTGTGCATCGGTATCAGAGCGGAGGGTGAATCCCGGAGCGTCGATGCCGATGCACCAGCTATGTCGAAGCATCTACCCAATTCCCCCTTGGCGAAGGGGGGTCAGGGGGATTGATTCCTTCCTAATTCCCCCTTTGAAGGGGGGTAGGGGGGATGTGAACTCAGCATTGGATCCCAAATCATGAAATGAGTATTGGATTAGGCTGATCACATCCCCCTCTTTCGCAAGCTCACGAGCCCCCTTCAAAGGGGAGATTTTGTGCACAAAAACCATTCGGAGGCACCTGAAATGAGAGTCACACTACTAGCCATCATACTCCTTGCAGGTGTCTTTTCTACTGCATTCTGCCAGGGCGGGAACCTGCTCAAAAATCCTGGTTTCGAAGAACCTTCCGCTGCCGGCCCATATCAGGGCTGGAGCTTTGTCAACCACGGGCAGGATTTCATCCGGGGTGAAATCGAAGCTCAAAACTACCACTCAGGCCTCAAAGCAGCCAGTATCACTATCACCGAAAAACCAAAGGTCTATGCCTGCTGGGCTCAATATGTCTCTATAGAAAAGGATGAACAGATCCCCGATGAAATCTCTCTATGGTACTCCGCACCCACCAGCTCATTCAGCGTTATTGTATACTTTGTAGCGATAGAAAACGGTCAGGGAGTCATAAAAGGAACCGAATCATTCCCAGTCGAAAAATCCCTAAGCTGGCGGAACATCGCATTCAAACTCCCATCCACTTTTTCTGACATCAAGCAGATACATGTGGAACTGAGAGCTGATCAGATGGGTGAATATTTCTTTGATGATGTCAGCCTCATCCGCCGTGAAACACCATTTGCTGGAAAACCCGACCGGATTCTATTCGTAGACTCACGCCAGGGAGTTCCATCCCAGGATCGCCTGCCCGCCATTATGTCCGATGAATTCGACAAGCGTGGCTGGAACAAACGTGACTATGTCACCTGGGACAACCTGTCAGCTAATGTCTTGAGACAGTCAAAAGCAGTCGTCTTCATAGGTGTTCCACAACGTCCGGAACTCACAGAAATAGATCGCGCCACAATCAAACTCCTCCAGCAATATGTAGATGCCGGAGGAGGTGTGCTTCTTACGCAAAACACCAGCCAGATGCCGGTCAATGAACTCGCTATACCTGACGCATTAATGCGGGCATTTGGCAGTCGATTGCTGCTGGAGACAGTAGTTTCTGATCCAGCAGTCACCAAACAGATAGGTAAATGGGGACCTGACATATACACATATACAGACCACGTACAGCAGCCAGTCAACGATGGAGTGCGGGGAGTTTGTTACAGCTCCTATGTTGGCTGGATGATGCAATACGGTGTACTTCCATTTCTTCCCGAATCACCCTGGCAGATAGTCCTTTCAGCAGGACCAAAATCCAGCAGCGTGCCTGGCAAGGTAGGTCTCGATATAATGGACAAGGAGATGCGCCTGGCAGGTTTCGATAAGGATGTTCCCCTTGCAGGAATCCGGGAATATGGGTCCGGCCGTGCAGCTTATGTCGGCTTGCTGGCAAGCAATATATTCGCACGACCGACAACATCCAATGAAGAGTCAAAAGAGAACTATGCAACCATCATGACCAAAGGCTGGGAGGGATGCCCCAGTGACTTGCTAACTTTTTATTCAAACGTGATCCAGTGGATATCCTCATCCTCCGACAAATTGGAGTCAGCAGATTGGAAATCCTGGGTAAAGCCATCCGATAAAATAGTCAAACGCTCTGTCGCATGGAAACTCCACAAAGGTGTGATAGGGCCTCGCACTACTTACTCAACAGGTCTGAACACTCCTGAGGAATACATCAACAAAGCTAAAAAAGCAGGACTGGACTACATCATCTTCCTGGAAGATTTCGCAGGACTCAAACCTGACGGATTCGAGCACCTGAAAGAGGATTGCCGGAAACTCTCAACTACTGATTTCGCAGCAATTCCTGGTTTCACATTCGAGAACACCGATGGAAACCACGAATACATTTTCAGTGATTCCGTGAAGCTGCCCTCAAAGGATCTGCTGGATCCTACAGGCAAACGCTTCCGTGTCTATTCAGCAATCAGCAATGCACAGGCAGACTATGTAGATATATCCTATGTCTATTCACTGCTGGCTTTCAACAACACGTCTGGCTGGTACAATTTTTCAAAGAACCCCTACCCCAGCTACGATGCACGTGATGTGGACAGTATGGCTGTAGTTACTCAAGAAAACGGTAAAACCATTGACCGGGAACTCAATGGCTATATGATCAATAACCGCAACGGGCAGTCTCTCTATCCGTTTGCACTCACACTTATGAAAAGTGCAGATGAAATCGACCTGCTCAAGAAAGGCACATACTACACTACAGTAATCGGGGCTGAGGATCTGGATCAACTGGTCACCAGCCTGTCTTCATATGATGGACGCGCCATCTCTCACCTGTATCCGGTAGTTCCGCCGTTTGGACAGACATCAATCACCCAGGGTCCGATAATCGAGCTTGTCATGCCCCGTGCTGATATTGATGCAGAGGGTGACCTGTATAACTGCAAACTCCAGGAATGGGACCTTTCGCTCAAAGTGACATCAGAAGCAGGACTAAAAGAAGTTTTGTTGATTGATGGAGACACCACGGTACGCCGTTTCCTGCCGAAAGGTAAAAAGACATTCACATTCAAGACCTCCATCGCCAAAGAACGCCAGAAGCATCTCTGGGTTCACGCCACTGACATTCAGGGTAAAGAAGCAATCAGTCGTGCAATAAACTGCAACTCATGGATTCTCCGTGAGATGCAGTGTGCTGACCGTAACAATCAACTCCTGGACAGCCGTCAGCTTCGTCCTGATGGCACCCCTTTCTTTGTTGGGTATGGTGGTGATACTGCAATTCCCGATAAAGGCCCGTGGAACGGCCGTATACGTCCAGTCGGCTGCTTCGTCTTCGACAAGAACCTGGGTGTCCAGCCAGGTGTATTCGATGGGTCTCCTGAAAACCACCCGCAGTGTTTTATGAACCCTTTCCTGGTCTATGATGGTCAGGTACCAAAATCCATAGGTTGGGTCCGTCAGCTTGTTTCCGAGAAAGAAGGCGGTCCACATGTGATGCCGCATAGAGTTGTAGCATCGTCAGAAGCCGTTATAGGAGACAGAGTTTTAGATGGTGTCTTCCCACTCGGTGCCGAACCAGTCGTCCACGTCTGGCAGACAGTCTTTCCGGTAAAGAACAGCAAGTATCTGAAAACCACAGCCCGGACGACTCTCTATCTGATCAAACCCGACGGAATCAGCGCCTATCTCTGGGAGCAGGACTTCGAGGCACTGAAAGATATCCCGATAAAACCTAAACAGCCCTACTATATAGGTATTGGAAATATCTCAGGCTGGCAGGGAGCTACTGATATGATACTGGTCAACGGCGGAATAGTTACCGAAAAGAAACCGGTTGTTGCCACACCAGTAAAGACATACCCTTTCAACAAAGGAGATTACATCGGCTTCCTGAACAATCCATTTGGCTCACTTGCAGTCTACAGTATGACCGATGGGTTGGTCCTGGATGGTGACGGTGTTAATTTCATAGTTGGAGTAAAACCTACGTCTTCAAAGATCAAGGCCGGAACAAAGATCCGTGCCCGCGTTCTTATGGTAGGTATGAACCGCCAGATAAAAGACCCGACAGAACTTGCCGCAACAATCCGTTCAGCTTATGGGTTGAATACTAAGCCTGGTTATGAAATAGATGCAAAGCAGGGAAAGATCGTCTCTCAAGAGTACCGCCTGGATCTTAAAGCAGGAACCAAAGGCTGTTATCTTGGAACAATTAAAGGACTCGAGAAGCTGCCAGGCAACCTCGGATGCACAGTCAATGGACTAAATGATCATTGGACAGTCTTCTTCCAGCAGCAGGGCACTATGAACAAAACACGCATTCTGCCAGTAGAAAATGGAACCGCATATTGTGTCCTGAGAGACGATGATGAGGGTAAGCAACTTTTTATCGGCCACCCGTTCCTGGCCAACAATCCAAACGTTGTATTAAATGTCGCGCTGAGCAAAGACTGGAAAAACTGGCTCCTGGAAATTCACAATCCAACCGACAAGACAATGGTTGTCAATGTTAAGAGTTCACCCTATACAACAAGTTTCAAATTCGCAGAAACCATAACACTAGCACCTGGAACATCTCAATTCAGAATTCCAGGCCCAACAAAATAGCAGTAACTCAAATCTATAGTCATTATTTTGAGTCACGGTCGAACAGGCACATGTCTACCAGGTCAGTGATTTTAGTTGTGCCGAGACATATCTGGGTATCGGATGCACCATAGTATAGCTTTATTGTACCATCGTCTTCTATAATGACACCACAGGCAAAGACAACATTTCCGACATCCCCCACCCGCTCGTAGAGTTCTTTTGGACTGAGGATTGGCACAGCGCTCCGTGCAATTATTATTGCGGGATTTTCCAGGTCCAGAAGTACTGCTCCCATCCGGTAAATTGGTCCAAAGCTGGTGTTCTTTACTCCATGGTATATCTCAAGCCAGCCATAATCGAGTTCAATTGGAGGGGCGCCGGCACCGATTCGATCTGTATCCCAATAACCTCCCCTGGGAGTCATTACTACTTCCGAATCATACCAAGCAATTAAATCATCAGAGTATGATATCCATATTGCGCCATAGTTGCCACCAAAAGGCCTGTCCAGACGGGCATACCTGCCATTGATTTTTTTAGGGAACAACGCCCCATTTTTGTTGTTTGGTTCAGAGATCAGGGCGATCCTCTCAAAAGTCTTGAAGTCATCGGTCTTAGCCAACGCCAACCTTACACCATGATGAGAACTGGCTGAATACATTATGTAGTATGTGCCATCCATGAAAGTTATCCGGGGGTCTTCAATGCCTAATTCTTCATACGTCTTGAAAGGCTCCACATCTGAGGGCACCATTGCAGGTGCAGGGTCAACTGTAAACGAGAAACCGTCAGAACTACGGGCAATGACAAATACTGAATGGCCTCTCAAGTTTTCCACTCTCAGAAGCAGAATATATTCATCCCCCATCTTCACGCTGGCTGTATTAAACACAGTGTTGCACGGAAACGGTACAGACTCCAGAGTAATAACTGGATTTCCGGGAAAACGTTCTACAATGTTTCTACCAGAGACATATGGCATAAGGACTCACCACACTCGCCGACCAGCAAATCCATGATCAGAAATCCGGTCAAAACGAGCACACCCTTTCTTGTCGTACGGTATTCACATACTCCGCAATGGGATTATACCCAGTTTTTTCGATATATCGCATAATCATTTTGACTCCCTGTATGAAAACAAAAAACGGTCAACTGCATCTTTCGTCTGAATTCTATCGGTATGGTCCGTAACAATCTGGTCGTTTTCTCACGATTCTGCTATAATAAAGCTACCTTTTGAACGGTGACGTGTAAGTGATAGCTATCATAGACTACGGTATGGGGAACCTTCGCAGCGTGGATAAGGCGTTGGAATTTTTGGGACATGAGACATGTGTCACCAGGGATCCAAAGTCTATAGAGTCTGCCGACAAGGTTATATTGCCGGGTGTTGGTGCTTTTGGCGCCGCCATGGACAACCTTAAACGCTTTGATTTGATCGAATGTGTCAAAGATGCTGCTAAGTCAGGTAAGCCATTTCTGGGAATCTGCCTGGGGATGCAGGTGCTGCTTGAGCAGAGCGCAGAGTATGGGATACACCAGGGTCTGGGGATTATACCCGGGAATGTAGTAAAGTTCTTCAAACCCGAAGATATTACCGATAAAACCCGGAAGCTAAAGATTCCGAACATGGGCTGGTGTCCAATAAACATCAAAAAACCATCACCCCTGTTCAGCAATGTACCCGACCAGTCAATGGTTTACTTTGTTCACTCCTACTACGTAGATCCACTCTCTGATGTAATCGCAGCCACCACACACCACGGAATTGACTACTGTTCCGCAATCTGGCATAAAAACATCTTTGCCACACAGTTCCATCCTGAAAAGAGCGGGACAATCGGTCTGCGGATGCTGAAAAACTTCGCGGAGGCCGAAAATTGGAACTGATCCCTGCAATTGATATGATTGGCGGTAAGTGCGTCAGACTGACTCAAGGAGTTTTTGACGACAAGACAGTGTATGCCAATGACCCTGTTGAGGTTGCACTAAGGTGGGAATCTCTGGGTGCGCAACGACTGCACATTGTCGACCTCGAAGGTTCACGTGCCGGGCATCCTCTGGAACTGGAAACAGTTAAGAGGATAGTTGCTGCAGTCAAGATCCCGGTGCAGATGGGCGGAGGGATCCGGACATCCGACATATGCAAGCAGGTACTGGACGTCGGAGTATCCCGTGTTATTATAGGCACTTCCGCAGCCACTGATGAAGATTTCGCAAAAAGCGTGTTCGCATGGCTTGGTGAACAAGCTGTACTTGGTGTAGATGCAAAAGGCGGGTTTGTTGCTGTAAAAGGCTGGGAAGAAACAACCAGCGAAGAAGCGATATCTTTTGCCCAGAGAATGCAATCTTATGGGGCAAAAAGGGTAATATATACGGACATATCAAGAGATGGTATGCTCAAAGGCGCTAATATAGAGGCCATGAAACAGATGGCAGAAGCCCTGGCAGTTCCAGTGATTGCATCAGGAGGCGTAACGTCATTGGATGACGTCAAAGCTTTAGCAGATATTGAATCTATTGGAATCGAAGCCGCTATACTGGGCAAAGCCCTGTATACCGGACATATTGATTTTTCACAGGCACTAAAAATCACACAAGGATAGTCATTATTTTAGAATATGGATGTAATCCCCGGTATTGATCTAATGGACGGTAAATGCGTCTGCGCACTGCACAACCCTTTTGCAGTCGATCGTCCCGCCTCGCATGACCCATCAGAGGTTGCCGAAAGCTGGGCACGTCAAGGTGCAAGCAGATTATATGTTGCTGATCTCGATGGCGCACGCATGGGTTCGCCAAAGAATCTGAAAGCAGTGGAAAAGCTTGTAGAGTCCGGAGTACCCATCGACTTCGGTGGAGGAATCAGAACTCTGGAAACAGCCAGACGAGTTCTGGATTCCGGAGTAGACCGCATTGTCATCGGAACCACCGCTGCCCTGGAAGATCGACTGGCCAGAGAAATCCTGGCTGAAGTCGGAGACAGAACTATTGTGAGCCTGGCAAGCCTGAATGGATATGTGGCTGTGAGAGACTGGCAGGCAAGAACTGATGAGAAAGCCGAAGAGTTTGCCAAGCGAATGAAAGGTCTTGGAGCCCGCCGGGTTGTCTTCACTGATGTTTCGCGCAAAGGAATGAGAGGCGGAGCTAATGTTATTCAACTACGCCGGATGGCCCAGACCGTCGATATACCTATAATAGCTTCCGGTGGCATCAGTTGTCTTGAAGATGTTCGCCAACTTAAAGAACTGGAACCATTGGGACTCGAAGGAATGATCGTTGTTACAGCGTTATATTCCGGAGCTATGCGTTTGGCAGATGCAATAGCAATAGCCGAAGCACCAATCAAGTAATTATCTTCCTGCATATATTCACCCGGGAATAAAACGTTATTCGTCCTGAACTCGTCAAAACACCAGGTTAGTTCCGTTCGTCCTGAGCTTGTCGAAGGACAGAAACAACACGTTTGTCCTGAGCTCGTTGAAGGACAGAAACAACACGTTCGTCCTGAGCTTGTCGAAGGACAGAAACAACACGTTCGTCCTGAGCTTGTCGAAGGACAGAAACAACACGTTCGTCCTGAGCTTGTCGAAGGACAGAAACAACACGTTCGTCCTGAGCTTGTCGAAGGACAAAAACAACACGTTCGTCCTGAGCTTGTCGAAGGACAAAAACAACACGTTCGTCCTGAGCTTGTCGAAGGACAGAAACAACACGTTCGTCCTGAGCTTGTCGAAGGGCAGAAACAACACGTTCGTCCTGAGCTTGTCGAAGGACAGAAACAACACGTTCGTCCTGAGCTTGTCGAAGGGCAGAAACGGGCCATTTATACTTAGGCAAGTTCGCGATGAACACAGTAGTTGAGCTGAATATCACATGTATATTCAGTGTATCTCAACAACCAGACTAGATTCTGTTTGCAGTATATCTCGACAACCTGACTGGATTATATATGACTCATACAACTGTTCGTCATGGTCTTCGCCTGGTTACAGTAATAGTTTCGGTCCTGGCTTGCACATTCATATTTGCAGCCGCTGCCATCCAATTCGGCATCCACACACTCAATCAGTGGCAGACATACTCTTCAATTCATGGAATGCAGCCCCCAGGATCACACGACTCAGTGCTTGTTTTCGCTCCTCACTCGGATGATGAAACTCTGGGGTGTGGAGGTCTACTCTCACTGGCAAAGAGCAACAAGGCCAAAGTCAAAGTTGTTTTATTGACTAACGGAGACGGTTTCCGTTTTGCTGCCGCTAGAACATACAAAACGGTAAGAGTAACCCACCAGCGTATGATCGACTTGGCTTACAGAAGGCAGGGAGAAACGCTCTACGCTTTGCAGCAATTCGGTCTGGTCCGTTCCGATGTTGAGTTCCTGGGTTATCCGGACAAGGGACTGGCCAAAATGTGGGAAGTAAACTGGAGTCCTGATCTACCTTACACATCATCAGCAACGGGATGGAACTTCGTAGGATACGACGACGCTCCATCAAGGTATGCTCCATATTGCGGTGAGAGTCTGCTCCGTGACATTGAAAAACAACTCACAGCCTGCAAACCAACCATAGTCTTTATCCCCCACCCTCTGGATAACCATTCAGACCACTACAGCACATATTGCTTTGTAACCAGTGCAATCGAGCAGCTGGCGTCCGAAGGGCATGACTTTGCAAAGCATGTAAAGTTATATACATACCTGGTTCACAGAGGAGACTGGCCATCATCCAATAAAGGGGCCGATGCATCCATGCTTATGCCTCCGCATTCACTTATACAAGGGGACACTTCGTGGATATCCCTTACACTGCCGGATGATGTTATCCGTGCAAAGCGCGCTGCCATTATGTGTTACAAAACACAGACAGATGTTGAGAAGGCATTTTTGCTGGGATTTGCACGGCCCAATGAAATCTTCGGGATCGTGCAGTCAGGAATGGCAGCCACTGTTCCCCAGGGGTTCATGTCAACAAATGTGGACCTGCTCAAATGGAGAGGAATAGTGCCGGTAGTCTCCGATCCGGTGGGAGATTACGTCATGGCAGAAATGTCACGGGGTGGTGACGTACGGTCTATATATGCCTGCACTGATAGAAGACTAATGTTCCTGCGCACAGACTTCGCTGGAAAGCTGTCTAAACGTATTACATATACAATAGCTGTAAAAAATCCTGACGCTCCGGAGACTTCTAAACCATATGAGATACGCATTACTAAACTGGCAGTGAGTGATCCGGATGGGTTGATGTGGTCATACAAGGCCAACTCCCTGCAGGTTACAATACCCCTGAGCAGGCTTGGTGCGGGTGATCACTTGTACATTCAGATCACCACCAAACTCTCCGGAATAACAGTAGACAACACCGGCTGGCGGACAATACAGCTGATGCCGTCTGCAGCGGATGTAAAAGCCCCTGTCAGATAGACGGAGAACGCCAATCAGGAGATTGGCGTTCCCGGGGTTTGTATTTACTCAGCTATCATCAATACCCGATCTATGGCAATCGCCTTGACTCCGGTCGGGTTGTTGCACGGGGCAAACCAGAAAGTACAATTCGGATTCAGATCCTGCACTCCCAGGTCAATCAGTTTATATTTACCTCCAGCCATTTCCTCAATGGTCAAGGTTTTGGAGAGTATACCTTTAGCTGCTTGAGTATCATATATACCTACCTGGAATGCATCTCCGGACTTAGCAACAGCGTCTATTTTCGCAGAGGCATAACAGTGCCATTTGCCCACTGATTGCGAGTCTAGCGGCATTTGTACTGCCCAGTTCAAGCCTGATGGCTCCATTACACAGGTGACATTGTTGGATGCATCCGGGTCTTCCTTCATACTGACCCAGGAGCCTTCCCCATATAAAGTAGTTCGCCATTCCTGCAGGTCTATGATCTTTTTTCCTGCAAGATCACCAAGTTCAGCAGGCATGGTTGGAGCTTTGCCGAACTGGAGTTTCCAGCTGTTCAAACGAGGTTCCAGTGGTCCCCCTTCGCTGAAGAACTTTACATTGTATTTATTGACTGCAGCTTGAAAATCATCAATAGCAGTCGGCAGGTCCTTTGCACCATAATAGTCGGTGTTCAATGCTTTGACCTGATCATAATTCATTAACAGCAGATAGTCCAGCGGGATCCTTTCCCGGGTAACTCTGTCCAGCAGTTCAGGATTGCCTGCAACTGCTTTAGCAGCCTGGTCGAACAGTTTTCTGCCCTCTACTATGTACTTGGGAGTCATCCAGTTGACTGAGTCTTTCCTGGCATATGCTTCTTCGATCAACTTCAAATAACTGGTCAGATAGGGACTGGCTGCCCCATAATAACCATCCATGAACTCCTTAACCAGAGCTGCCTGATCAAGCTCTGGATTCCACAGCAGATGAGCTATCACCCAGGAACGAAGCCGGACAAAGCAGGCTCCTTCGTTGTAAGCATCTCCCTGCATAAATACTCCAATGACCTTGTTCTTTTCGAACAACCGGATATTGGATTCATATACAGGCAGAGAGGGATTTGGATATAAGTAGTTACCGAACCTGGCTATGTAGGTCCAGATGTACATATGCTTAGAGATTGCAGCCCACTCATCAAGGTCCTTTTTAAACGCTTTGCTCTTGGGGTCGGGATCGTTCATTGTAAGGCCATAATCACATTCGATACTGCATAAACGGATCAGGACATTGTCTCTGGGCTTGATGTGCTTGGGAGCTTTCCTGGTATACTGATATGCAAGGGTCTCAACAAGGAAATTCGGGTATTGCTTTTCAATATCTTCCGCGACTTTATTAACGAATTGAACAACAGGTCCGGATGGAGAACCTTCAGCATCCTCGACAGCCCTGCACTGCGGACACTGGCACTGACCTCCCGAATCATTCTGTGCAATCGATATTATACCGGCCGCAGGATTTGTCTTTATAAGCGCAAGAGCATTTTTGACCAGCTCTTTGCGCATCTCCTCATTTGCCAGACAGAGCTGAGCACCATCTGATGTCCGCTTCCCATTAATCATGCTGAACCACTCAGGATGCTGCGCGAAATATTTATCGGGTGGAATCAACTGATAGAATGTATGGCAAAACCCAAGAATAGTGTAGTGTCCTCCGTATTCGGCAGGTACATTATTAAAGTGCCCGGTTAGTTTGTTTCTGGCTGCATACTGTCCGTAAGTATTGGGTTCGAAGTAGTGAGCTTCTCGGCACAATATCTTCGGAACGTATTTCATATTGAGCTTGTCTATTGTAAGACTGGGTTTCTTAGGTATAAAGGACTCATTGTGGCTCCACCAATGACACCCTAAGACATCCTCCAAGAATGTAAATACAGCATACATTCCCCCTCTGGACCTGCCGCCAGTCAGGATCAGAGTGTCGCCTTTGGTCAATATGAGAGTTCCATCAGAACCAAGTGAATTCCAATCTGCATTCGGGAGCAGTTTTTTAGTTATGTCAGTCTGGCCAACCAGAATCATCTTCGAGCCTGTGCCGACACTGGTTTCCGGCACTATCGGAAAGCTAGCCCCGGTAATAGCCAGCAGGTGATCATGGAGTTCCTTAGCTGCTGTAAGCTCGGTCACTATCGGTTTTGCAGGTGTGACAATAACATATCTTGTTTTCCCACCTGAAGCAAGGTTAATGGCCTGTGTGGAACTAACAATAAAGACTGCCAACGCCGCAACTGCCACGATAAACAAATACTTATACATTG